>ENA-USUG01000478-USUG01000478.1-human-gut-metagenome-genome-assembly--contig:-NODE-478-length-67539-cov-7.981886_pt1 | contig 67539 bp, 41 predicted proteins | sample MGYA00250059_ERZ773394 | MGnify/ENA primary metagenome ERZ773394 (study PRJEB29103, sample SAMN06111957) | human gut metagenome | biome: human gut; feature: ankylosing spondylitis patient; material... | reverse complement strand
ACGAATGTCACAAGTTTTCTTATTTAGGGCTTTTTAGAAGATAAAGCGTTGATAATGAGCTCCGCGACAAAAATTTAGTAGGGGGTATAAAATAATATGAATTGATAAGGTATAGAATAAAAGAAAGGATGCGTTCAGAGTCGATAAAAAATAATCATTCCCCTTCACGCATCCAATTCTACTCGCCTTAGCTAAAAAGGCTATTTACTACTACTTACTACCAATTTAAATGTTTCGGAACGTTGCCCTGATACAATTTTAATGAAATATATTCCTTCCGGCAATTCCGATACAGATATTTGCTGTGTATACGTGTAATGTTGAACCTCGTTACCGGAAACATTATAGATAACCAAATAATCATATTCACCGGATATATTCACCACATCATTTGCAGGATTAGGAGCAACTGACCAACTACTAATTTCACTCTTATCTACTCCACTGACTTCCTCTACATCAAATTCTATCTCTGTCAATGGGGTTGTTATAGAAGAGAACACAGCCTTTACGCCTGCTTTATGTTTTCCTTGTGCCAAGTTACTCAACAAATAAGCGGTCGACTTTGTCGTCCCCAAACTTACTCCATCCAAATACACCTCGAAAGAAATATCATTTTTCATCTTTTGTAAGTCAAGACCTTCCGGTATTTCCAGACCAATGAACACATCATCTACCATAAAGATGAAAATATTATCGGACACACAATTAATCGTCACATATTTAGCTCCGGCAGGTATGGTATATTTATACTCTATCCAATCTCCCATTGGTAAATCAATCGGTTCATTGCCGTTCAACCACACAAAGTCAGCAATTGCTTTCCCTGTTACAGAGTAACCTACATTCATTTGTTCCGGACCATAATCTTCCGTATAACTCTTCGCATAGAACTTAAATATAAAGTCTTTATTAAAGCTCAACTCCGGGGAGATAATAAAGTCATTGTTAGGACCCGGATGAGCCGGGAATGAAGCCAGGAACTTTTCACCGCTATAAGGACGAATATTCTTATCCATAATTCCCACTTTGGGATCTGTCTCATACGGATTAAAAACCATATATGCCATCGGCATCGTAGCATTGATATACTTTACATCATCAATGCCATAAGTCTCTTTTCCGTCTTCATCTATATAATTCCATCCTATATCTCCTGTAGAATTAATAACAAAGTCCTTATGTGATTCAAAATCATCAAAAAGGAAATCAGCTACGTTCCAGTTGAACATACGTTCCTGCTCTTTTCCTGTTTTAACAACTTCAAGATTAAACGGATTCACAACATATTCCTCCAAAATATAATCTGACGTTTCATAGCTGTTTTCCGTGGAGAAATCCTCCCCATCACTTATAAAGGACTCAAAACCCTTTAAGTCTATCGTAACTTTATAGGTTCCTTTCCAAACATCGCTCAACACAGCCTTGCCATCCTTATCCACAACAGCATTATAGATATGTTCCGGTTTATTATCTACATTTACCAATGTAACTTTTGCACCTTTCGATTCATTTTGAGGAGTATTCGTTTTTACTTTCATTGTAATCTGTGTAACCATGTCCTTCACCAATATCTCTGATAGCTTAGCATCAGAAGCAACTGCACCATTATTATATAGTGTCTTCACTGCATAATAATAAAATCCTTGTTTTTGATTCTGCCAATCAGTATCGGTATAAGCCATATCACTTATAGCCTCATCAGTCAATTTTTCCCATTGCTCCGGAGTCTCTTTCTGTTCTTCGGTTAGACGCCATACAGCATATTTCTTTTCTGAAGTTATCTCCGGTAATTCATCTTCCCCTCTTAAAACACCGATACCTCGAATCATCAAAGAACGTTTAATATCGTGTTCTTCCGTATAAACAAACTTACCGGTAGTATAATCTTCCGAATAACAATTAACATGAGATTCAAATGGATAATCAGGACCCTCCCCATTGTCAAGCCCCAAACCTACATGCCCCTCATAACTAAGAGCCAACATATATCCGTTAGGAGCATCTATCGGTACTTCAAATTCAAATGTAGTCCATTGTAAGTCAGTATTAGGAACATTCATCTTTGAATACAAAACTGTAGAAGTAGGTTCCCCTTCCGAATCCAAATCAAAGACGAAGATATTTACCGAAGAATGGGACATCAGATAGTTTTCCGTGAACCATGTCATACCGATTAATTTAGCCGGAGTTCTAAATACGGAACCATAAACACTCTTTGCAGTAGAACCCGTCGTACCTAATCGACCACTATGAATACCGTTATCATGACGGAATGTCCGTGTATCAATCGGCTTCTGCCAAGTTAAGATGGCTCCATTATCACTAACATCCACTTTTAATTGATAGGGAGGCAATGCTTTATCTTTTAATATGATATCAGCTAATTGAACATCAGCATCTTTCACATCTACCATAATAGTATCGTTACACAAACCGTATCTTTCCATTATCAACGCATATTTATCTGCTTGATAAACCTCAGGGAATGTAAAAACACCGTTTTCATTTGTCACTACTGAATAATCGGTATATCCTGTCAATGAGATCTTTGCCGAATTTACAGGCCTGTTATTGATATTCAGAACTTTTCCGACAACAGAATACACGGGCAATTTATTTAATGTAGCATCTACAGTAACCGTTTCACCATAAGTTACATCTATCTTCTCTTTCTCCAACAATTGATAACCGATTTTAGAGAACAGCAATGTATACGTTCCTGTTGCCAATTCTTCAAATTTATAATTACCATATTCATCGGTAACCACATCTCTATTCAGCTCTTTAACTGTGACTTTCGCATCCGGAATCGCATTCCCTTCTCCATCGGTGACTACACCGGATATACCTCCTTCGTTGACCTCCTCTAGAAGTACGTCTGTCACATATAGAATGAACATATACGGATCAGAATGACAATGAAAAGAAAGATGATAATCACCTGTTTCCAGATTTTCCGGCAATATTACTTTGTGTCCAACAAAGGTATTGCTTTCTATAACATAATCTCCTAAAAGATTGGTTTGATCGGCAATGTCTTTCCCTGTACCTAAATAAACAGCAACTTTCTCCGGGTATCCAACATCATAAGATTGCAACTTAAAGTTTAAACGGTAAATTTTACCTTTTTCCAAATGAATAGGAGAAGAAATCAGCCAGTCATCTCCCGGCACTGTTTCATCATTCTCATTATAATAGTAATATGCTGCTTTCAGTGTCGTTTCACGCCTCCATGTAAACCCATCCTGATTGGCATCTATCACATTCCACAAAGCAAATATTTCATCCGTCGCAAAGTCACAACTATATGGTACACTCAACGATGGTCCTATTATCATAGAATTTGTAACAACTTTACCGCCGTCACCATCGATCGTCACCGACTGAATTTCATAAGAATAATTATTGAGCTTTTCAATTGAAGTATCGGTAATCTCTGTATCCGAAGTAGACTCTGTCAACACAAAATTATCAGGTAACCGGGTTACTTTATAAGTAATGGAAGACAAATCCACCCATCCTCCGTTTACTCCTGCCACCGGGGCTTTCCATGTTATTTTCGCACTATTCTTATCTATAGCCGTTAATATGGCTTCCATAGGTGCCACAGGTACATCACGACCGATAAAAAGAGTTTGTGTTACATCACTACTTTCCCCTTTCTCATTTACCGCGATAATACGATAAGTCGAGAATCCGTTTTGCATACCTTTATCTTCCCAAGAAGCCTTACCTCCAATTTCCGGATCTTTTATTTCTTGTACTAACACATCATTGCGATATATCTGTATTTTAGTTAACGCAGCCAATACACTGCCTCCAAAAGTAGTAGATGGATTCGTCCAACTCAAATTGGCAGTCAACATTCCATTCTCACCCGGAATAATAGTCAACTCTGATATTGCAGCCGGAGCATCGGCATTCGTCTTTTTAAAAGGAATGTATAAACCTACCACTTGTGCATCATTTCCAAGATATCCAGTTCTTTCAGATTCGCCGGTTTCCAAATTGATTGTAGCCAAAGCACCCTCATCATAGATATTATTTAATGCCCAATATAGCGTATTAGTCGAATGATCGAACTCCATAGACTGAAGATAGTTTGCCTCCGGTTCCTCCCAAGTATATCCTATATCCTCGGTTGCACCTGTCTTTTTATTCACTCCCCATAAATGACCTTCATCAGCATCTATTGCATACATCTCTCCTTCATAAGAGCATGCTAAAGCTACAAACAGACGACCTTCATCGCCCATCTCCCCTACTACAGTATATTTGCCATCAGTTAAATCTACTTTTAGAAGTGTTGAGCCTGAACTGGTCTTACCTAATGCATACATTGTCTTAGTAGAATAGTCATACGTCATATCCGAATAAAGAGTCGGCATATTCCTATAATCCGCTACTTGTTTAAACTCACCCGTAGCTAGATTCACATAATTAAATGTAAGCGGTACAGCACCGCCATCTACCGGTTGATAGAGGTAAACATAATATTTATTGTTGGCAAAAGCTCCGGCACATGCCACTTCATTTTGATCATGAGGATACAACACTGTTATATTCTCCGGAGTATCCGCCGTAAACTTACAAATACCATATTCGTCCTGATTCCTCGTATCAAAACGCAACCAACCATAAATTTCAGGACTGTCAGCCTGCGACCAGCAAACATGCGGTAACAACAAAAGCATCACCAACATCAAATTCAATAGTAGATTCTTCTTCATATTGATTCCATATTTTAGAAAGATTATTTCACAAATGTAAGTATGCAACTGCCTTTATCACCAAAAATAGCCCGGACAATGAGTGGACAGATAGCATTTTTTGTATATTTGCGTTATGAAAGGTATCATTTTAGTCTTTTGCTTATCGTTTTTTTCTTTAGGACTTTTTGGAGGAAACACGACAGAATTTCATTGGAAGCCAACCCATCATTCCTTTGATTCAATCGTAAATCTACTTGAGAAAGGATTTATCTCTGATGATAACAACCATAATCGGGATAAGCAAATAAATCTACTATATTCCATTGCCAAAGCAACCCCTGATAAACCTGTTTTTTTATGGAGAGCCGCTTTTTGGGATGCGAGAGCCCAACTAAAGAAGAGTAATATAGACTCTACACTCTGCCTGATAGAAAAAGCATATAATATGGTAGATTCCATCCATTACAGTTATGACTATATGCGTATCAAGCATTTGCGAACAATTCTGCATAAAAAGAAAGTGCACCTGATTTACAAAGAATTAAAGGAAATAGCCGAATATTACAGCAGTATCAATGATTTATTCATGCTCGCACATGCTTATATTGATATGGGAAATATTTTAAGCCGACTACAGGATAACACAAAGGCTTTAGAGTATTTACAGAAAGCAGATACGTATTACAAACAATTAAAAGAGCCTATTTATGAGGCTAAAAACCAATTAAATATAGCCAACGTGTTATATTTACTGGATGATAAACAACAGGCCGATGATATGCTGATGAAGTTATTGAGCAATCCGGTTTGCGTGAAAGATACAAGTTTCTTTATCAATACTCTGCTATTACTTTCAGAACACGACGATTTCCATAACCAAGAATTTATCTTTAAAGCATACAATCTCTCCAAACATTTTGCAAATAAAGGTTTATCAATATATTCCACCACTTACGTTGGGCTTTATTATCAAAATAAGAATCAGATAGACAGCGCTTTATTCTTCTACAAAAAAGCATACGATTTGGTTAATGAACGGAATGCGGATTTACTTGTTCCCATACTAAAAAACATGTCGGAATGTTATGCCGTAATGCATCATTTGGATAGTGCTTACGTCTACCTTAATCAATATGAGATATACAAAGATTCGCTAAATCAGGCAAATAGTCTGGCAGAAATACGCCGTATCGAAAGCAGATCTGCCATTGAGAAATACGAAGCGGAGCTTCGCCAAACGGAGGAACGAAGCAGGTTTCAGTTCATCCTGACATTCATGATTTGCACATTTATTATCTGCATTGCCATACTGGTCTGCTACATCTTTTGGAAAAGGCACCGGGAAGAAAAGATAAAAAAACAGCTACAAGAGTTGGAAAACAAAGAATTGACAACCAGACTTGAGAAAGAAGCTCTACAAAACAATTATTTCAAGGTAGAACTGGCATCCAAAGAACGGGAATTAACTTCCAACTCTTTAATTATTATGGAAAAGAATCAGGTATTGAAATCACTACTTGAAGAAATCGAAAAAGAGAAAGAAGTAGGGCATGTCAATTCAAACACCATGATAAAAATAGGAAAAGATATAAAAAGACATCTTGGTACAAACGATGAATGGGAGTTCTTCAAAATACAATTTGAAAAGGTACACCCGGACTTCTTCTCCAAATTGAAATCTCTATATCCCTCGATTACCGAGGGTGAATTACGTCTTTGCTCCTACATTCGCATTGGCATGGAGAACAAACAAATAGCTCAAATGTTGTCTTTACAGCCCGATAGTGTGAAAAAGACACGGTATCGTATTCGAAAGAAAATGGGAATAGAGCTGGAAGACTCATTAGAGGACTCTCTAAGAAATATTTAAGTAAGATAATGTGCATGATCTGAGCCCCATTCTATCAGACAATTATACACAAACTCCTATCATCTGCAAACAATCAACCGTATGTTTGTCATCAATCAACCTGACGTTTTTTTTAAACATCAAGGTGTTTTTGAAAAACATCAAGACCGTTTTATAAATCACCTAAGGGAGCGTTGTCTTACACCTAAGGGGGCGTTGACCAACACTCAAGGGAGCGAGAACTTATACCTACGGGAGCGTAAGCCAACACTCTCTTAGGTGTTTTTAGTTTGCTTATTCTAAAACAATCCAAGTATTCAAAATGAACAGAGGGTATTTCAGTAACGAAATACCCTCTGAGCTTATAGTTATAGCTAAAAGAAACAAATTAATTCTCCTTGCTCAAAATCGTCATTGTATCAGAAGCAATCATCAACTCCTCATCTGTTGGTATCACTACTACCTTCACTTTTGAATCTGCTGTAGAAATTACAGCTTCTTTTCCACGGATTCCATTATTAACTTCTTCATCGATATTAATACCCATGAACTGTAACCCGCTACACACTTCCAAACGACATGATGCCTGGTTTTCTCCGACTCCACCGGTAAAGACCACAATATCCACACCTCCCAGAGCAGCAGCATAAGCTCCGATATATTTTTTAATACGATAGAAATACATCTTCTCTGCAAGAATAGCTTTCGGATTCCCCGCTTTGCAAGCAGCTTCCAACTCGCGCATATCACTTGACACGCCGGATACTCCTAACACTCCGGATTTCGTATTCAGAAGATTAGAGACTCCGGTTGTAGTCAAACCTTCTTTATCCATAATGAAAGTAACAGCTCCAGCATCAATATCACCGCTACGAGTACCCATCATCAAGCCTTCCAATGGAGTAAGTCCCATGGTTGTATCTACACACATACCATCTTTGATAGCAGAAATAGAACCACCGTTACCAATGTGACAAGTAATAATCTTTAATCCTTCCGGCTGAACACCTAAGAAATCGCATACTCGTTGCGAAACATAACGGTGTGACGTTCCATGAAAACCATAACGGCGTACACCGTATTTATCATATAACTCATAAGGAATAGCATACATATAAGCATAGTCAGGCATTGTCTGATGAAAGGCCGTATCAAATACAGCAACCTGAGGCACATCAGGCAATATCTCTGAAATTGCATTGATACCTTTCAAATTGGCGGGATTATGAATAGGAGCTAAATCACTACATGCCACAATCATATCCGTAACTTCTTTATCTATCAGTACAGATTTGCTGAATGCTTCTCCTCCATGAACGACACGATGGCCTACGGCGTCAATCTCATCCAAAGACTTGATTGCACCATACTCCGGACTTGTCAAAGTCTTCAAAATAAATTCAATACCTGCCGTATGTTCGGGAATATTTTTCTCATAAGTGATTTTCTCACCATTCGGCAAATTGATTTTAAGGAAAGAACCTCTTAAACCGATTTTCTCAATGCCTCCCTGTGCCAATATCTCTTTGGTATCCATCTCAAATAATTTATATTTGATGGACGAACTACCGCAATTTAATACTAATACTTTCATGTTTTATTATTGATTATTTCTGAGTTTTAGCTGCAATTGCTTGATTTGCAGTAATTGCAATCATTTTATATACATCATCCACAGAACATCCGCGTGAAAGGTCATTTACCGGACGTGCAATTCCTTGAAGAACCGGACCTACGGCATCTGCATCTCCTAAGCGTTGAACTAACTTATAAGCAATGTTTCCTACTTCCAAGCTAGGGAATATCAAAACATTTGCATGACCGGCAATTGCTGAACCCGGTGCCTTGCTCTCACCTACAGACGGTACCAAAGCTGCATCCGCCTGAAGTTCACCATCGATTTTCAATGCAGGATCCATTTCCTTTGCTAAACGGGTAGCTTCTATAACTTTATCTACCACTTCATGTGTTGCAGAGCCTTTTGTAGAGAAACTTAGCATAGCAACTCTAGGATCTTTAAATCCTGCAACAGCTTCTGCCGTACGAGCTGTACAAACGGCAATCTGAGCTAATTGTTCAGCATCAGGAACCGGAGTTACAGCTACATCCCCAACAACCAGCACACCATTTTCACCATATTGTTTCGCTTTGGTAATCAGCAACATTCCACCGGAAACACAAGTGATACCCGGAGCTGTTTTGATGATTTGAAGAGCAGGACGAAGTACATTCCCCGTTGTATTACGTGCACCGGCCAACTGTCCGTCTGCATCGCCGGCCTTGATAATAAGGCATCCCAGATACAAAGGATCAAGCACTAACTTGCGCGCTTCTTCAATAGTCATACCTTTTTTCTTACGAAGTTCTGCAAGCAATTGTGCATACTCTTCTTTCTTCGGATGGTTTTCCGGATCGATAATAGTAGCTTTATCAATGTTTTGCAAACCAAGTTTTGCTGCAACAGCCTTGATCTCAGCAGGATTACCTAAGATTATCAAATCAGCAACCCCTTCTGCCAAAACTCTGTCGGCAGCTGTTAAAGTACGTTCTTCCGTTCCTTCCGGTAAAACGATGCGTTGGCGACTTGCTTTCGCACGCTCAACAATTTCATTTATTAAATCCATTATAGATAATATATTTATGTGTTAACTATCGAAGAAGTTGTTTTTCACGCTGCAAAAGTATATAATTTTGCAATATCTACATTGCAAAATAGGATTTATTTTATCGCAAATAATAAAATAAATCAAAAAATCCACCCATCACCTATATTTATATTACCATTCGGACATGAACTTCACACACGAGCACCTAATCTGGAATTAACACGTGCCCTATTATTCACTGTATTTCAATACGATACGAATTAACTATTCAGAAATATTATCTTGAGAATAATTATATAAAATAATCATGGAAAGCCATTTCCTCTACCAAATTATTCTCTAACTTTGCCACCGTTTTCAATAATATCACATAGGTATGATTCGTCAATGTTCCATCTTATTCGGATGTTTAGCTTTAGGTGAATTAATTGTTTACCTTACCGGAATCAAACTTCCCTCCAGTATCATCGGTATGCTGTTGCTTACACTCTTTTTAAAGCTAGGTTGGATTAAACTACAATGGGTACAAGGTATGTCCGACTTTCTTGTTGCCAACTTAGGATTTTTCTTTATTCCTCCGGGAGTTGCATTGATGCTCTATTTTGACATTATTGCTGCACAATTTTGGCCAATAGTTGTTGCAACAGTCATCAGTACCATATTAGTATTAGTCATAACCGGATGGGTTCACCAATTAGCACGCAGATCAAATGGATTATTTAGAAAATAAATTCTTTCTTTTGGCAATTACTTTCGGTTTTTATTTCTTTGCCAAACTATTACAGAAAAAGACAGGATTAATCTTACTTAATCCGATATTACTGACTATTGCAGTACTTATAATTTTCCTTAAGATGTTCAATATCAGTTTTGAAACATACAATGAAGGAGGTCATTTGATTGAGTTCTGGTTAAAACCAGCTGTCGTGGCCTTGGGTGTACCTTTATATCTTCAATTAGAAACAATAAAAAAACAGATATTGCCAATTGTCCTCTCACAACTGGCAGGATGCTTTGTCGGAGTTGTTTCCGTTGTACTAATAGCCAAAGCAATGGGGGCAAGCCAGGAAATCATATTATCTTTAGCTCCAAAATCAGTCACCACTCCAATCGCTATGGAAGTAACAAAAACAATAGGAGGTATACCTGCTTTAACTGCCGCCGTGGTAATTTTTGTCGGGTTATTCGGAGCAATCTGCGGATTTAAAATACTCCAATTATTAAAGATAGGAAGTCCGATAGCACAAGGATTATCAATGGGTACAGCCGCCCATGCGGTAGGAACCTCCACTGCAATGGATATTAGCGGGAAATATGGTGCCTTTGCCAGTTTAGGATTAACTTTAAATGGTATATTCACTGCCTTACTTACTCCTTCCATACTTCGTTTAGTGGGACTGCTCTAACAATATGGCGTTTTAATTGTTATATATAATATAATGTAAATATTATGATTGAATTCAAAGATATAACACTGGCTGATAAAGATATTATTCAGTCATTTACTCTAAATAGTTGGCGCAGAAATTGCGATTTGTCATTTTCCAATCTCTGTAGCTGGCGTTTCTTATATAACACCCAATATGCTATAATCGACAACTTTCTAGTATGCCGTTTCTATGCAGATAAGGAATTGGCTTATATGATGCCTATTGGAGAGGGTGATTTGAAACCGGTACTCGAAAAGATTATTGAAAATGCCCGTGAATTAGGAGAACCATTCATGATGTTAGGTGTATGTGTCGGCACAAAAGATGAGATAGAAAGGATTATGCCTGACAAATTTAATTTTGTTTCAAACCGTGATTATGCCGATTATATCTATCTTCGCAGTGATCTTGCGACTTTAAAAGGAAAGAAATATCAGCCAAAACGTAATCATATCAATAAATTCTTAAGAAATTATCCAGATTACGAATATAAACCTATCACTCCTGAGCTGGTGTCGGAATGTTTAGCATTGGAAGCAGAATGGTGTAAGGCGAATAATTGCCATGAACAAGAAGCTTTAGCGGCAGAACGTCAATCACTTACTTATGCATTGAATCATTTCGAACAATTGGGTTTGACAGGCGGAGTTCTTCATGTCAGCGGTAAGATTGCAGCGTTTACTTTTGGAATGCCGATAAATAATCAAACCTTTGATGTTTGCATCGAAAAGGCAAACACCGAAATTGAAGGAGCATATACAATGATAAATTATGAATTTGTCAACCACATACCGGAACAATACATTTATATTAACCGAGAAGAAGATTTGGGTATTGAAGGATTACGAAAAGCAAAAATGTCTTACCACCCGGAAATCCTTTTAGAAAAATGTATGGCTACATTAAAATAAATAAGGATGGAGCAGAAAGAATCTCAACGAGAAGTGACTAAAGCGCTTTGGAAACTTTGTTTTCAAGATAATGAAGCTTTTACCGACTTGTATTTCCGCATGAGATATAAGGATGAAATCAATATGGCGATTTATGAAAACAATCAAATGGTTTCTGCTCTTCAAATGATTCCCTATCCGATGACTTTCTGCAATGAAATAATCTCGACCTCTTATATCTCGGGAGCATGCACTCATCCTCATTACCGCAATCATGGGGCAATGGGACAACTATTAGCGGATACCTTCATACGCATGTATGATAACGGTATACTTCTAAGCACACTTATTCCAGCTGAAGAATGGTTATTCAGTTATTATGGCAGATATGGATATACACCAGCTTTCGATTATTCAATAGAAAAAATAGACACAACAGAATTAATGCCATCTTCACAATATGAAATAGCAGAATATACTCCATATCAATTGGATGTACATGCCTATCTGATGCGTAAACTAATGGAACGTCCTTGCTGTATCCAACATACGATGGACGATTTTGAAGTTATTCTTGAAGACTTGAAATTAAGTGGTGGTAAACTACTCATAGCACGAAAACAAATGGAAATTGTGGGAATGGCATTCTGCATTCTTGAAGAATCTGCTATTCACATACCTGAATTACTTTATGAAGATACAGAGATACGAAATTCTTTATTAAAGGAAGCCTCTAGACAAATGAGCACATCATTTGTAGAATATATAAAACCAGCTAAGGGAGAAAGTGATCAAAAACTTGGAATGGCACGTATCATAAACGTAGAGCAAATGCTACAACTCTATGCAAAAGAACACAATGAAATCCATCTCGCATTAGAGATATCAGACGAGATTATCAATGAGAATCAAGGGTACTATCTACTTAAATATGGTGTTTGCGAACGGTCATTTGAACCAATTAAAGAAAGCATTCCACTTTCTATCGGAGAACTAACCCGAATATTGTTAGGTTACCATACCGATCTATTACCCGATCCGCTCCGTTCTTTTACTTTACAAAAACCATATATGAGTCTGATGCTAAACTAATCTTCTTTCGTGAGGATACGTTCCAACTCTTCGGCGGTCAAACGTAAATGGAATTCTCCACGATGAGCAACGGAAATACCACCGGTTTCTTCCGATACAATGATTGCATACGCATCCGTTTCCTGTGACACACCAAGAGCAGCACGATGCCGTAACCCTAACTCTTTGGGAATATCAAGACTATGGGATACCGGTAAGATACATCCCGCAGCTTTTATACGTTTATGACTAATTACCATTGCGCCATCATGTAAAGGGCTGTTCTTAAAGAATATATTCTCTATAAGTCGTTGATTTATATTCGCATCTATCACATCCCCCGTCCGGACAATATCATCCAGTGGGATATTCTTTTCCATGACAATAAGCGCTCCTACTTTTTGTTTACCCATGTTTAAACATGCCATTACGATAGGCATAATATCCGCCTTTTCAACTGACTCTTTCTTATTCCCGGTAAGAAACCGCACTAAAGCACTAGCTCGTTTATGCGAACCAAGTGTAAGCAAAAACCGACGAATCTCATCTTGGAATAAGATAATCAGTGCAAGCACGCCCACACTAACCAGTTTATCAAAGATTGAGCCTAACAATCTCATTTCCAAAACTTGGGAAACAACAAGCCAAATAAGTATAAAAACCAGAATTCCGGCAAAGACATTAATAGACCCTGAAGCTTTCATCAGCTTATATGTATAATAAAGCAAGAAAGCAACCAGTAAGATATCTATAAAATCCTTTATACTAAAGTCAATGAACATATTTCTTATAATTAATGATTAACAGAAGACTGCATCGTTTTCACTATTCTAACAGTTTCCACAGCTTCTTTTACATCATGCACACGTAAAATATTCGCTCCTTTCATCAAAGCAATTGTATTCAATATGGAAGTTCCGTTTAATGCTTCATCCGGTGTTGTCCCCAACAAACGATAAATCATTGATTTACGAGAAACACCAACTAATAATGGTAACTCAAATATCTTGAAATCATCCAGATAATTCAATAATTCATAATTATGTTCCAATGTTTTGCCAAAGCCGAATCCCGGGTCAAGAATAATATCTTTTACACCTAACGAACGTAACTTATCTACTTTCTCCGCAAAATACATGAAGACCTCTTTTACCACATTCTCGTAATGTGGAGTAAGTTGCATATCTTGCGGAGTTCCTTGCATATGCATCATTATATAAGGAACATTCAGACGAGCTACCGTCTCAAACATCTTTGCGTCCATCTCTCCCGCTGCAATATCATTGATTATTGCAACACCGTATTCCTCAACACATGCTTCGGCAATCTCTGCACGGAAAGTATCTACCGAAATAACAGCATCCGGAGCTATTCGATGAATGATTTCCAACCCGAAGCGCAAACGTTTCAGTTCTTCTGCCGGAGTTATATTTTCTGCATTCGGACGAGACGAGTAAGCACCGATATCAATGATAGAAGCACCTTCATCAATAATCTGACGAACACGCAAAATTATCTCTTCTTCAGTCTGTTTGCGACTATTAGCATAAAACGAATCAGGAGTAATATTCAAAATACCCATCACTTGAGCTTCGGATAAATCCATCAATCGTCCATTTACATTTATATATTTAGGCATCAACATTGCTTTCCGGTTTATTCATTGAGACAAAAATACATACAATCTAATATATTTCTAATTTTTCATTGTTAATTTTTAAATTTTAATCGGATTACCTCTATCTTTGCCATGAAAATAAAAAACTTCACAACTATGAATATAGCAGCTCTTTACCAACTATATCAACAACATCCGGTAGTCACGACAGACAGTCGCAACTGCCCGACCGGTTCTATTTTTATAGCATTAAAAGGTGAATCGTTCAACGGAAACACATTTGCCGCACAAGCTCTGGAAAAAGGCTGCGCTTATGCTGTAGTGGATGAAGCAGAATACGCAAACGATAAAGACGGAAAAATCATCCTTGTTGATAATTGCCTAAAGACACTGCAACAACTTGCCAATTATCACCGTAAGCAACTGGGGACAAAAGTAATCGGGATCACAGGAACAAATGGAAAAACTACTACTAAGGAACTCATTTCCTCAGTTCTATCCCAGTCTTATAACATACTATATACGTTAGGCAACTTGAATAACCATATAGGCGTACCGCTCACTTTGCTCCGTTTAAAACCGGAACACGATTTGGCTGTTATCGAAATGGGAGCAAGCCATCCGGGAGATATCAAAGAATTAGTAGATATAGCAGAACCGGACTATGGAATTATCACCAATGTAGGGAAGGCCCATCTTGAAGGATTCGGCTCTTTTGAAGGTGTTATCAAAACTAAAGGCGAATTATATGATTTTCTCCGTGAGAAAACAAATTCGGTAACATTCATTCAACACGAGAATCCTTATTTGATGAAAATAGCTAAAGGACTGAATCTTATCTCATACGGAAAAGAAAATTCTCTTTATATAAACGGCAATGTCACTTCTTGTTCTCCTTTCCTCGCCTTCCAATGGAAAATGGGTAAAGAAGGAATTTATTATCAGGTACAAACAAAACTGATAGGTGAATATAATCTGGACAATGTATTAGCTGCAGTGACAATAGGAACCTACTTTCACGTAGAACCGGAAAAAATAAACAAAGCATTAGAGGAATATACCCCACAAAATAATCGCTCACAACTGAAAGAGACAGCCAGCAACAAATTGATTATAGATGCTTATAATGCCAATCCAACCAGTATGATGGCAGCTTTGCATAATTTCTGCAATATCAAAGCCGAACATAAAATGGTTATCCTAGGGGATATGAAAGAACTTGGCGCAACAAGTATCGAAGAACATCAGAAAATAGTCGATTTCATCGAAGAATGTAATTTCGAACGGATAATTATTGTAGGAGACCAGTTTGGAAAAACCCAAAACGAACTCCATGTATTACCCAATGTTACAGTTACTATTGAAGAATTAAAGAAAAATAAACCTAACGGCTTTTACATTCTGATAAAAGGATCCAACAGCATGAAGTTAGGGCAAATTGCAGATTTTTTATAATTCTAACCAACCAAAGCACATGCCAACTTATAACGATTCATCTTACCGGATGGCGTATAGGCTTCTATATATATAATGTATAATCCAATACGTGCAACCGAGCCATTGCTTTCCTGTCCGTTCCAAACAAAAATGCCTTGTTGTTCAAGCCGATCTCCTTCTGCTATCTTACATATAAATCGGCCTGAACTATCATAAACACTGATATTTGCCAAAACATCCGTATCAAGGAAATTATATGAAATAATCAATTCATCATCCACACCATCACCGTCGGGAGAAAAAGATTGACGTTCAAGACGAAAGCCATCAGAAGAAGCTTCTGTTGCCTCCCGATACTGTGAATTTACATATCCCGGGGTACCTCCACCGGATGCGGTAGAAGCAGACAACCAATTTTTTGTAATAGCAGAAAGTTTGTCCGGATAAATCTTTTCTAACGCAATACCTTCCTTATCACTTAAAAACACCGTGTGCATTTTTTCCGTGTAATTCAGTTCATCAATAATTTCTCCGGTAGTAGCAAGCAATACAATATTACCTTTGTCATCCGGTAAAGACGGTAATTTACTAAGTGATACCATAGCTGTCTTTTCCAATTCATATTGGCTCTCTACCGCTTTCACATCTTTTGTGAAACATAAATAACTATGCGGGGCCAAAGTTCTTGGCAACGGAGAAAGTAAAACTCTCTCTCCCATATTCCCATCAATCAAACGGGAAGCAAAAAACAACCGATTTAAATTAATGTATTTACCGGAACTATTATAAAGTTCGACATAATCACTTCCTCCGCTTCGAGGATTAAATAAAATCTCATTGAAGAGAACCTCTCCTTCTTTTGCATCCTCAGGAACGCCAACCCGAACAATACACTCACCTTCCAAATCAAAACCTGAAATATCTTTCAAATGAGTCAATTCCAACTCAAACACATCTCCCATTCTCAAACTATCAGATAAAGATAACACAACCTGTTTACTATCGGGGACAGAAGGTATAGTATTTGCAATCATACTATTCCCCTGATTAATCGTATAATTATCATTCAACATCAAAGAAGCAATATCCATTGACTTCGAGAATCGAATTACCAAAGTATCCGGAGTCAATAAATAATAGTAATCAACCTCAGCCACAGTTTCATCCGGACACGCCATTGCCACTGAGTTAACTCGTCCCGGTGTACCTCCCGATTTATCTGTCGAGGCTACCCAGTTTTCAGAACCATTAGCCAAATTATCCGTATCCAGACACTCCAAGGAAAAACCTCCTTTTTTCTTAAAACTATCCTTATACCAAGTATCCGAATACTCTACCCAAGAAATAATCTTACTGCGTGCATCTTCTAACCATAAAAGTTTCCCGCTATTCGCCAACTCAGGGAAAGACTTCACTCCAAGAACCAAAACATCTTCATCTTTCCATAAATTCAATTTCTTTTCATGACACAGTACCAGATACCCTTTAGGTGGTATTATCTTATTTCCTAATTTATAAGATTTGTTCCCGTAATGGAATTTCCACTCATTCAAATTTACAGGACGTTCCATTTTATTATATAATTCTACATATTCCACTTCCGGCAATGCAGCTACATTGAGAGGATTTGCCATTATCTCATTAAAAACAATATCACCGAATGACGCTGTTTGCAGAGTCGTATTATAATAAGTAAAACCTATTTGCGAGTCAGTCATATAATTCCCCGAAATATCTTTTACCTTATTTATATATAATGTATAGAAGACTGAGTCAGTAAATTTTCCGGTAAACAGTAGTTCTACGCTCCTCTTATCTTTAGAAAGTTGCTTCTTCTTTGATTTCCCGATTTCCTCAATCTCAAATTCCGATGAACCGATATTGACAGCCTCATCAAAAGATACAATAACAGTAGAATCCGTCAATGCAGCGACAGATAATAATTTAGGTGGTAAGATGTCATCAGGATTTGGAATATCTGGTTCATCCGGTGTATCGGGATTATCCGGTTCATCGGGTATATCAGGTACCGAATTATCCGAAAAGATAAAAACATCATCAAAAGCGAAAGCCATATTTCTACTTGCCGTATATATACAACGTATACCTGCAAAAGCAGATTTTGTTATCGTATTATCTATTGCCGTTCCCTCTTCTATATAATCTTCATCTACTCCTATCAGTTGAGAACACACAATCCATTTCCCATCTTTATCACAATGTATCTTTATATTGATCTCAGGAGAAGAAGTATCTAAATGTCCAATAATTCCATCGATTAGAACCTCTGCAATATTGCCATCATATTTCAATAGTCTCAGATTATCATTTTGACCACCAATCATGAGCATATATCCCTCACCCGAAAGGTCAGAAGTAGAAGATGTCAAGTAAAATATAGCATAATTATTAGCAGAAGAATTGAATAGTAAATGCACATAAAACATCCACGTTGTTTCACTGATTAATTCTGAAGCTGTGGAAAGATAGGCATCTCCCGTCTTGCTCAAATCATTCAACTTTAGTTGTCCTTTCTTATCAACTTTAAACTTCTCTATATCACCACTCCAAGTTGGGTTTTCACTAAAATCACCGTCCGAGAAATTATCTTTTACTTGGGTAAAGGAACAGATAGAATACAAAAAAGTAAGCAAAAATATAATTCTTCTCATTTTATTGCGGTTCGTATTGCAAAATGTTATATTTTTGCAGGTAATATTTACTAGAGGCAAAGGTACGGTAAATAACAATATTATTCACAATAAAAGAAAGAAAAAGATGAAAGTAGCTATTGTTGGCGTAAGCGGTGCCGTAGGACAAGAGTTCCTGCGTGTGCTTGATGAAAGAAATTTCCCTATCGATGAGTTGGTATTATTCGGTTCTAAACGTAGCACCGGAAGCAAATACACCTTCCGCGGTAAAGAAATCGAAGTCAAACTCTTGCAGCACAACGATGACTTTAAAGGTGTAAATATCGCATTCACTTCTGCCGGTGCCGGAACATCTAAGGAATTTGCCGAAACAATTACTAAATACGGAGCTGTGATGATTGATAACTCCAGTGCTTTCCGTATGGACAATGATGTGCCATTGGTGGTGCCGGAAGTAAATGCTGCAGATGCAAAGGATCGCCCACGTGGTATCATTGCAAATCCGAACTGTACTACCATCCAAATGGTTGTTGCTTTAAAAGCGATTGAAAACTTATCACATATCAAACGTGTACACGTTTCTACTTATCAGGCAGCTAGTGGTGCCGGTGCAGCTGCTATGGACGAACTTTATGAACAATACAAGCAAGTATTGGCAAATGAACCTGTTACCGTAGAAAAGTTCGCCTATCAGCTAGCATTTAACCTGATTCCTCAAGTTGACGTATTTACGGAAAACGGTTATACAAAAGAAGAGATGAAGATGTATAATGAAACACGTAAAATCATGCACTCTGATGTACAAGTCAGTGCTACTTGTGTTCGTGTCCCGGCTCTTCGCGCTCATTCGGAAAGCATCTGGATTGAAACCGAACGTCCTATTTCCGTAGAAGAAGCCCGTAAAGCTTTCTCCGAAGGCGAAGGCCTTGTTTTGGAAGACAATCCGGCAGAGAAAAAATATCCGATGCCGTTATTCCTTTCGGGAAAAGATCCCGTTTACGTAGGACGTATACGAAAAGATTTGGCAAACGAAAACGGCTTAACCTTCTGGGTAGTTGGAGACCAAATCAAAAAAGGTGCAGCATTGAACGCCGTTCAAATTGCAGAATACTTGATTAAAGAAAATAATATCTAATAGATACAAGCAGTGAAAGAAAAAGTAATCTTTCACTGCTTTCTCTTTTAAGCAAAACTAACAAGACAGACTACTCTTCAACATTTACTTCCATTTTTATCTTATCTCCAATAATCAGGAACTCCCACTACAATAGGGGCTAACAATACGATTTTATATAAAAAATTAGCTTTCTTTTAAAAAAGCCATCTAATAAATTGAATTTCCGAAACAGATTTTATATCTTTAACCCACTTCAATAATTTGCATTATTGGAATTGTCGACACAAAACAACATTCACAAAAATATATTCATGGTTAAACTATATATTTATGAGAAAATCTTACTTATTATGTGTTGCACATATACTATTGGTATTATGTACGACAAGCGTATTTGGACAAACTTACGTTCTCAACGAAGGCTTTGAAGGGACTAAATTCCCGCCTGATAACTGGACTATACTCGACAAAGATGCGGATGGAAATTGCTGGATTTCCGAAACGACAACCAACGCTACCGTAGGTGGCGGAAAGAAATGTGCGGTATCTTATACCGTAGATCCGGAAAGTTATCCTCCGACACCCTATAATGCACAAGAGAATTATTTGATAACTCCACAGATTAATGTCACGAATACAGCTTTTACTCTATCATATAAGGTTATAGCAGAAAGTCTCGGTACAGGAGAAACTTACAAGATTCTAATTTCAACAACAGGAACCACCGTTGGAGATTTCAGCACGTTATTCCATGAAGAAACAATTCAAGATGCCGAATGGGATGATTATCCCTCTGTGCAAAAGAAAGATAAATCACTTGCCGAATATAATGGAAAAAAGATTTATATCGCTTTTGTACATACCGGATATGATACTTATGCTTTGGGGCTGGATGATGTAACGATCATGAACCAGAAAGGACCTAAATCAGTAACCGGGTTAACCGTAACTCCGGGCAGTAAAGGAGCTTTATCGGCCACATTATCCTGGACAAACCCATCACAAAACGGAACAGGCGAAGATATCTCCGGAATTTCTATCGGCATTTACAGAGATAATAATCTAATAAAAGTTCTGTCCGAGAATATGACTCCGGGAGAAAAAGCAACATATATAGACAATGAAGTTCTTACAGGAACTCACACTTATTCTGTTATAGCTAAAACAGCAGAAGGTGAATCGAATCCTGTATCGAAAAGCGTCTATGTAGGTGAGGATATTCCTGATGTTGTAAATAACCTGAATGCAATTATTGACAATGGAAAAGTAATAGTAACTTGGGAAGCTCCTACAGAAGGAATAAATAAAGGATATATCAATCCGGACAATTTCACTTATACCATTAAACGAAACACAGGAACAGAATCTATTCAAGTTGCTTCAAACATTAAGCAACTCACATTCTCCGAAAATATTTCTCCTGAAGTCTTATACTCTTATACTGTTATTCCAAGTAATATGGCAGGAAGCGGTAAAGAACTCAGATCCAATGCAGTTGTCGGTTTCACCGATAATTTGTCAGATATTATGGTTGGGAAGGACAGTCAGATTGATTATTATTTAGGGAGAGTGCCCACTGACCCCACTTACGCATACTCGGCTACTGAGACCATGTATTATCCTGAAGATCTTAGCTTTGCAACAGGAGAGATTAAGTATATCATCTATAAAAACTCTTTCAAAAATGAGATAAAGAGAACGGCTAAAATATGGATGGGGGAAATTCAAAAAGAAAACTTGTCCGAAGGATGGATTCCTACTACCGGCATGACTTTAGTTTATGATGGAGACATTATTTTCAATGAAGGGGTTAACGATGTTCCGATTCAACTAACTACACCATATAATTATCAGGGAGGCAATTTAGTTGTTATTTATCAAGATGCGAAAACACAAGGAATAGGAACTTACTTCGACCGGTTCTATGGTTCAAAAACGCCGGACAGGGCGGATCGATCACGTGCACAGACCAGCTCCAGTGAAATAAATATAGACGAGCTCACCAATCAGGGATATAAATATGCAGAAGTTCCTCAGACTCGTTTTGTCATGGTAGCAGAAGGCGTTGCAAAAATGGAAGGTCTCGTTAAGAACAATACTACCAATGAAGCTATTGTCGGAGCAACGATAACAGTTCCGGAACTGAGCCTGACGACACAGAGTGATGAGACCGGAGCATATCATTTTAACCTTGTACGCAAAGGTGCACAGCAATTCAAACTTAGTGCTGTCGGCTACCTGGATTTAGAAGAGACTGTTACAATCCCGGATAATGGTAAGATAACAAAAGATTTCAAGATGACTCCGAAAGCCACATTCACAATTTCCGGTAAGGTAAAAGCTAATGACACAAATGCTAATATTGCCGGAGCTGTTATTAAAGTAACCGGATATGCAGATATCCAAACTACTTCCGGTGCAGACGGACAATTCTCTCTTACAGGTATTTATGCTGGAGAAAATTATACTCTAAGTATTGAATATTCTCAGTATGACACTTATACCGCAGCCGTTGAGAATAAGACAGCAGACTTCAACATTGGAGAGATTACGCTTCAAAGAAGTCTGATTCCGGTATATGCTGTTTCTACCACCATAGATGCAGGAGGAGCTACTTCAACTATCCGATGGGAATCACCGCTATCACGTACCAGCGATATGCAATGGACAAAGATTGGAGATTCCGACGTACAATATAGCACAAGCGGAGATTATTATCTTACCAATTATAATGTAGGACATGCATTGGATGCAGCAACTTTGGAAACTCTCAACATCGCAGGTTTGAGTTTCATGAAACTTAAAGTTTATATAAAAGCGACAGAAGGAACATTTACAGCCAAAATATGGGAAGGAATCAAAGACGACAATAAAGAAATTGCAGCTAAAGTCATTGATGCGACTCAGGTTAGCACAGAAGGTTCTTGGATTACAGTTACTTTCGATAAACCTATAGAAATAAGGAAAGAAAAGAATTATTTAATAGGAGTAAACTGTAAAGATGCATCCAGTAGTCCGATCGGAACCGGTAAAGATTATATCTCAGGCAAGAATAACTTAAAATGGAGTGATAATCCGGACGATTATGTGAACGATGGTTATTATTCTTACAATATTTCTGTATACTGCGGCATTCCGGGAACTGAAGCAAAGATAAATCCGGAAGTTTCCGCACCAAAATGCAGTTACAATGTTTATCGAGCCGAAACATCCGACCTGAATACTTGGATAAAACTGAATGCTTCTCCTCTACAAACATCGACTTATACGGATAATGCATGGGACGAACTTATTTCCGGCACCTATCAATATAGCGTAAAAGCCGTATATAAAACAGGAGAATCCATAGAGGCTTATTCTGAAGATATTGAACGTTCCGTAGATTATGATGCCGGTATAGCCGAGTTCCTATCTCCTATTAAGACAAAAGATCCGCAAACCAATGTAGAGATAAAAGTCTCTATCAAGAATTTCGGAGAGAAACCATTGACTTCCATACCTGTAAGCTATCAGGTTAACGGTGGAACAGCCACCGCCAAAACATTCGAAGGAAATCTGGCAAAAGGGGAAACTGCTGAATTTAGTCTTGGGACGGTCGATGTTACGACATTAGGCACTTACGAGATTAAAGCTTTTACACAACTGGAAAACGATGGCAATCCGGCAAATGACGCCAAGTTATTCACATTACCGAATTATGCCGATGTACACCTACATGGCTACAGATGGGATGCTTACGGCAATGCCGGAATTGTAAGCATGCATTCCAACATACCGGAACAGGCCGTATTTATCAAAGAAGTTACTCCGGATGACGCTCTTATTAATGCCGGTGAATATTTTAACGGACGTTTTTATGCCTTTACATCCACTTGGTATTCGGAACCCCGCCAATTCTTAGTTATGGATACTCTGACATGGACACCAATAAAATCTGCGAAAACAGAAGATTTCATGCAAGACATGGCTTATGATTACGCTTCCAAGGAAATGTATGGAATACGCGTCAACGGAGGAGAAAGTGAACTGGTGACGATTAATCTGGAGAATGGAGAAATAACATCTGTCGCCTCAACCGGAATGAATTTCCATGCATTAGCATGTAGCAAGGAAGGTAAACTTTACGGAATGTCCGATGACGGTAAATTATATGCAATAGATAAAACAACGGCACAGCCCGATATTATTGCCGGTACAGGCATCAGTGACGTCGCTTATCTGCAATCAATGGCATTCGACCATAATACAGGAAGATTATTCTGGTCACACACAGGAAGTCAGATTTTAGGCGATCTTTATGAAATAGACCCTAAAACAGCAAAAGTTATTTCTTTGGGAAGTGCCACTTATAACGATTCTCCACTCGAAGTAGTAGGCTTATATTCCGTATATACTCATCCGACGCCTCCCGACAATATAGAGGAACTGAAAGCCAATGATCTGAAAGTATATACAGATGCATCTAAAACGATACATGTAATCGTTCCGTTTGAAAACGAGCCGGCAATGATTAGCATTATAAGTTCAGTAGGAACAATTGTCAAGACGAAAAAAGTAGAAAGCAGAGAAACGCTAATCAATGGTGAAATTCCTGCGGGAGTCTATTTTGTTATTGTAACGACAGAAAAAGGGATGAGCTATCGACTCCCGTTTATTGTCAGTAAATAGCGCTTAACGATTTTATCAGATAATTACCGATGAAAGGAAGACTTTAGTAGTCTTCTTTTCATCGGTTTTGTTAGAAAGTATTACTTGCCTATTCCATCTTTACAGGCAAACTAATTAACGATCCCATATTTACTGAAACGATTGATTGTTTCATAGCTATAGAAAGTTTGTTTATAAGAGTTCTTCAATAAATTATAAAGGAACAAAAGGTTACTGCTCCTTCGATACAAATCAGTAATCATCCTTTTTCATATCAAACTTAATATAAATATTTATTTCAGATGAATACTACTGATAAATAAAGAGAGCTTTTTACAGGAATTACATCGGAAGTTCTTATCTTTGTACGGATTCTATTAGCTACCAATGCGTTGGGAAGTGAAGAACCTTATTTATCGATAGAGGCGTTTTGTTATTATCTTGAATTATCAAATCTCGCAAGTTTGACAACCATGAGATAATAGCAACAACGCCCATGTTTGGTTTATATACTATTCCATCTTGGAATATTTGTATACATAACCGGACGTGGGTTGCTGTTGTTTATCTTTTGGTTGGGGCATGCGAGAGCCTGATAATTCGGATAAACATAAGTTTCCCACGTCTTTTATTTATTTATAGCCAAATCAGGGAAGCTATAAGCGACAAAATTATTATGTTTATGAAAAAGGTTTTATTTCTTTTATTTGTAATATTCGTTGTTCAGGCGAGAGCGAGTGAAGATCCCCGTTTAACTGTCGGTGATTTACAATATAGAATTGTAAATAATTACGCCATGATTATAAAATACATCGGACAAGGTACTAGCTGTGTCATTCCGGAAACAGTAGAATATGAGAATGTAGAGTATCCGGTTCTAGTACTCGGCGAAAGAGCTTTTTCTAATGCTAGTAATTTAATTTCTATTACTTTGTCCAATAATTTAAGTGAAAATGATAGAGATTTTACTGGTTGCATTAATTTGCAAGAATTCATTGTGAACAATGACAACATACATTATAGTACTATTGATGGTGTCTTATTTTCTAAAGACAAAACTTATCTATCTCTTTACCCATACGGTAGAAAAGGGAAATATATTATTCCGGAAGGAATCTCTGGAATTGCTCGCTATGCTTTCAATGAATGCACAGGATTAACTTCTCTTACATTGCCAAACAGTTTGATTACAGTCAACTATGACTCTTTTTACAATTGTACAAATTTAAAAGAATATTATGTATATGACGATAATCCCCAGTTTAGCACTAATAATGGGGCTTTATTCTCAAAAGATAAAACAATATTATGGCTTTACCCCATTGGTAAAGAGGGTAGTTATAGTATTCCTGAAGAAACGAAAAGTATTAAAGGTAATGCTTTTTACAATTGTACTAATCTAATTTCTGTCGTATTCCCTGAGAATTTGCAAAGTATTGGAGATTATGCTTTTTCATATTGCAATAGTTTAGTCTCTATCACATTACCCAAAAACTTGCGGAGCATTGGATTTGGTGCTTTTGATAATTGTACTAATTTAACGACTGTCATATTACCTGAGAGTTTACAAGAAATAAGAGCCCGCATCTTCTCCAACTGTACTAATATTACTTCTATTACACTTCCAAATAGTTGGACTAGTATACCTTCATATCTTATTGAAGATTGTCTTAATCTGACAGAATATCTGGTAAGAGATAATAATCCGAACTTTTGTTCTATAAACGGTGTATTATTCTCCAAAGATAAAACGGAATTAAAATTATGCCCTTTAGGTAAAAAAGGAAATTACGTTATTCCTGAAGGAACAACAAAAATTGCTTCCGGTGCTTTTTCCAAATGCATAGGTTTAACCTCTATTACATTCCCTAATAGTTTGAAAAGCATTGATGCAAATGCCTTTAATGATTGCATTAACTTAATAGAATATTTAGTCAACGAGGATAATCCGAATTTTTGCTCCATAGAAGGCATATTATTTTCCAAAAACAAAACGGAATTGACACTTTATCCTATAGGTAAAAAAGGAGACTACGTTATTCCTGAAGGAACACTAGCAGTCAATTATGGTGCTTTTTCAAGTTGCACAGGGTTAACTTCTCTTACATTTCCTAATAGTTTGAAAAGCATCCCTACAAATGCCTTTAATGGTTGTGTAAATTTAATGGAAGATTTGGTAAATGAGGATAATCCGAATTATTGTTCCATAGACGGTGTATTATATTCCAAAGATAAAACAAAATTAATCCTTTATCCTACAGGCAAAAAAGGCAATTATATGATTTTAAATGGAACGAAAACAATTGCTACCGGTGCTTTTCAATATTGCATAAACTTGACATCCGTAAGCATTCCAAATAGTTTAACAAAGATTGAAACAGATGCTTTCAACGGTTCTTCATTAAAATACATAAATATACCTGAGACTGTTACTTCAATTGGAGATAATGTTTTTTACAATTGCACATCCCTTAAAGCAATTGTAATTCCTACTTCTGTAGGAAATAATATAGGCAAAAATATATTATCCTATTGTTGGAGTTTACGTTACGTATTCTCCTATGCAGCGTTAGAACGTCATGAAGAAAAAAATAATCCATTCGGAAATATGACTTCATCTGTCATTATATTCTGCCCTGCAAATTACACCTCTAATTATAGATCCATGTATTCCGAAGGAACAATAGCGGATATTGAAAAATGCTTTTGGAACTTCGATACTTCCGCCACTACACAAGGAGCGATTTCTTTTAAACTTAATCCGAACAGTTATTGGAAACAATCTGACAAAATCGCAATAAAAAGAACATATCTATTATCTGAAAATGATACAATAGATGCGGAACAGAATAAAGATACTTATAAATTTAAAGATTTAATGCCTAATCAGGCATATAATGTACAACTCAATTTTGATATCCTTGATTGTAATCTGACCATCTACCCATCATTAAAAACACAGAACATAGGGCTTATATCCAAAGAACTTACTCAAATCAAGTTAATTCTTTCTATCAAAGCAGAAGATATTCCGGTAACCGATAAATATTTATATTATAGAACTAAAGGAAAGAGTGAGTGGAAGAGTACTTCTAACATTTCTTCTAATACCGTCACAGTTGCTGAACTAATTCCGGGTACTACTTACGAATGTTATGCATCAGTTTACGTTAATGGCAAATATTATAATAGTACTACGCTTTTAAATGGGAAAACTGCTTATCAGGAATTTACTACAAAATCCCTAAATCCAAGAATACTTGATCCAATAGTAGGACAAACCATTTTCTCTTGTTCCGGTGACTATGAAGAAGGTGATGCTACAGTAGAAGGATTTGGTTTTACAGGAGATTGGATAAACGGGGAATATTACAATCTAAAAGAATTACGGCTTACCGGACTAAATCCAGATACGAAATATAAAATTGTCTTTAGTGTAAAGACTAAACAAGGAGGAATAACAAAAACGGAATATGCTTTTACTACCAATACAATCACTATCACTTCCCAACCTGCCGATGCAATCTCTAACACATCAGTAACGTTGAATGCAGATTTAGATTGCGATGCCGAAAGCGGTTATGGTTTCGAATGGCGCAAATATGACGCACCGGATATGGTTCCGTCTAATACCGTGCAAGCAGAAAAGATAAAGGATAAAATAGCATTCCGGTTAGTCAATCTTTCGCCATCTACCTATTATAAATACCGACCATTCTACAAATCTGCTTCTGAAAAGATGTATTATGGTGAATGGATTGCTTTCGGTACGGCAGATGTTCCAGTGCTATTCGCTCCCACTGTAGAAACGCTTGACTATAGATTGGATAAGACAAATGAAACGAATGTCATAGTGTACGGATATGTATTGGCGGGTTCAGAAAGCATTCTACAACAAGGTTTTGAGTATTGGATGGCACTTGATACGAATCATAAAGAAGTGCTGAGTAGCGGAACCAATATGGAGGTTGAAATAACCGGATTGTTACCAAATACAACATATAAATATCGTGCCTTTGCAAAAACAGCTTCAGGTACTACTTATGGCGAAGAATCAGAATTTACTACAGGAAAAGCTTCCGGTATAGAAAGCAATAAAACGACTGATTTTCAAGTATCTCTATATCCTAACCCTGCTCTAACAGAAACCGTATTACAAATAAGCGGAGCAGAAACAGGAATAATAAGCTATACTATTTCCGATTTAAACGGACGTCTGTTATTATCTGATAAAAAAGATGCAAACCACGAGAATTGTATACCGATTGATACTCGGAATTTATCAGAAGGGATATACATCATACGTATTATTCATAATGATAACTTTAGAACAATAAAAATGAAGGTAAAATAGCCCTCTCTTTTGAGTTAAGAAGAATCTAATTCAGCATACGGTCGATTGTCTACAAACTCCTATCGTTTGCGAACAATCGACCGTATCTTTGCTTTCAATCGACCTGATGTTTTTTAAAAACATCAAGGTGTTTGTAAAAAACATCGAGGTCATTTTTCGCCTAAGGGAGCGTTGGCTATCACTCAAGGGAGCAACGGATAACGCTCAAGGGAGCGATTGCTTACATCTACTGGAGCGTAAGGCATCACTCCCTTAGGCGTTTTTAGCTTGCTCATTTTACTGATTCGGCTGTTTCAACTTTTACTTTGACTTGCCTTCACCTTATCACTTTTACTTTTATATTATTGATTACTAATTAATTAAAGTGAAGGCACTATTTTTTGAACTGCACCCCAAAAGTTGGACGGTTAATTTTGCTCCTCCTCTTTTTATAGAAGAAGCATCACGTAGACGGAGAAGTTCTTCCATTTCAATTTTCCATCGCTTAACGAACCTTCACTGCAATCTGTTATTTGATAACGACTTACGTTTAAAGCGTGAAGAGGTGAAGATAGTATTAGATTTTTTTCAATAAGTATCTATAATAGGTATTTTTAGTGAATATTGGAACAATTATAGACGAAACCGCACATCAGTTTATGTAAAAACCCTGTCATTTGCATATCAATTATGAGAACATCACAAACAAATGTTAACTAATCAATTATTAATCTAATATTCAATTCTAAAAATTAAAAACTACAATGAAAAAGAATCACTATCTATTGATTGTTATGCTCTTTTTGAGTATTTCACACGTTTGGGCATGGGATGGAGACACAGATCTTACAATCAAGGATGCCACAGAATTCAAAGCATTTATAGAGGCAAGTACAAATAATAACTTCGCAGGGAAAACAATAGTACTTACTAATAACATTGATTTCGCTAATGAAACAATAACTCCAATTCGTGAATTCCACGGAATATTTGATGGAAAAGGATATACTATTTCAAACTTTTCAATCAATGACCAAAAAGTAAATACAGGAACGGCTCTTTTCGCATATATAAATTTTGCTTCTGCTAAAATATTAAATTTAAATATTAATAATGTAAATATAACCAATACTTTACAAGTTGTAGCTGTATTAATCGGTAATATGACCTCCGGTTCTATTGAAAATTGTTCTGTATCAAATTCCACTGTTACCGGAAATCAAGGAAAATGTGCTATTTTAATAGGAAAGACATGGAATTGTACAGCAATCAGAAATTGTTATATATATAATTGTAAAACAAAAACAGCAGATAATAATCAAACCTCAATCGGAATATTGGTGGGGGAACTTGGAGGAGCAGCAAAATGCACAGATATAAAAAATTGTATTGCTATAAACTCTACTATAGACAATGGTAAAGACAATTCAAGAGGATTCATTTGTGGAGCTATAGCAAAAAATTATAATATAAGCATAACAAATTGTTACGCAGATGGTAATGAACCTTTATTTGCTACATCAATCATTCCTGATAATAATTTTAAAGTTGATACTTATTCTGGAATCAAAAATACTTCTTTCTTCGCCAATCCGGAATCCGCATGGATACTAAACACTACCAACGGTACAGTAGCCAACTCCAAAGTATGGTCTCACAACGGCACTAATCCTATCTTCGCCGATGCAACAAACGGTGCGATAGTTAAAGCCGGAGCTATTGACGGAGAAACCCAAACGTACGCTAAAGGAAACGAAGTACTGGCTACCGATTTCAAGTATATTACTTTCGATGCAAACAACAGTGAAATAACAGATTATTCTACTCTAACGATTACCCCGACAAATCCGAATGCTCTTATCTATTTGCCAACAGGTGCAACACTTGACAAAAATAATGTTGTTATTGGAAACGGCTGCGCTAATTTAGTATTAACAGACGGTCACGATTTTGTTTGTCCTACAAGCTTTACTGCTACCAAAGCCACTTATACTAGAAATTGCTATATAGATGGAGGATGGGAAACAATCGTACTGCCTTTCAACGTAACGGATATTAAATCCGGCGGAACAAGCGTGAAAGGTGACTACACAGTAGAAGGATACACAAATACTTCCGGTACAACAGTCAAATTTACTGAACTAACCAATATAACTGATTGGAAAGCCGATAATGCTTATATCCTAAAGCATAATTCGGTAGAAACAGGAACTCAAGAATGCACTTTCGAAGGTGCAGGAACTATTGCAGCCACTCCGGCAGATGCAGATTTCACAGGTACTTATACATTAATATCCAATGACCTTGCAGCAGGCAATTATGCATTGAATGCAGCCGGAACAGAATTTGGACCACTTGCTGCCTCTACTGAAACAGCTGTAATCCCTGCTTTCCGCGCTTACCTGAAAAAAGGTAATGGTCCGAACCCTGCCAAATACAGCGTAGAACATGATAACGGAGCTACCGGCATTAATAATGCACAACAAGCATCGACAATTATCTATGCAGACGGCGAATCGATCATTATTAATAGCGAAAAGGCTCAAACTATCAACGTATACAGCATTGACGGACGTAAAGCATACAATACGATTGCCGAAGAAGGTACTACAACAATCAATGGTCTGCCTAAAGGTATCTATATCGTAAACAACCAAAAAGTCATCTTAAAATAAAGTGTTAATCTTAAATTCAAACAGAATAATGAAAACTAAAGAAATATATAGCAAGCCTCAAATTGAAATCGTTAAAATAGAAATGGAAAGTGTAATAGCCTGTTCTCTCGAAGTGAGCGAAACAGAGGTTACCGGACCTGCACGTTCTAAAAGAAGTTTCTGGGGTGATGATGAAGAATAAAACTAACTAACCCAAACATTATTGTTCAATTTCTAAGAAGGAGATCAGGAAAAAACGACCGTTTATCTTGATCTCCTTTTTAAATTTAGGAGAGTCTTATTCTGTTCTTTAGTAAAATTTAATGCCAATTGCATCATTTAGCTAATAACAGACATTATTTAGTCAATAACGAACATCCTTTCCATCCTTTATCTATTCCTTTGCAATGCCCTTTAGAGGCAAACCGAGTTAACATTTTAATAATCTAATTTTATACAAATGAAAAAGAGAAGCTACTTTCTGACAGCATTCTTGCTTTTCGCAGGAATATTCAACACTTGGGCTTATGACGGCGACGGATCAGCTGCAACCCCTTATCAAATTAAAACAGTCGAAGACTTAAAAACATTAGCTACAGAGGTTAATGAAGGAAATGCTTATTCCGGAAAGTTCTTTGAATTGACAACAGATCTTGATCTGGAGGAGGCAGAATGGACACGTATTGGAAATGACAAAAAACTATTTTCCGGAACTTTTGATGGTAAAGGTCATTCTATCAGCAATTTTAAAATCAGTGAAAGTAGTACTGCCACAGATGGAACTCAGAACGGAGTAGGGCTTTTCGGCGGACTTGGAGGTCCTTTGAAAAACCTAATCATAAAAGGGGCAAACGTAACAAACAAGCAACAGAATGTCGCTGTCTTGGCAGGAACAATAACCGCAGATGCAAAAATCGAAAATTGCGTCGTGATGAACTCAACGCTGACGATGGACGGGGGTTCAGGACGTTTTGGTTTTATTATCGGTAAGAATTGGAACAACAAAATTATAGTAAACTGTTTTGTCGTTAATTCTACTTTAACAATAAAAGAAGGAATCCAAGCAACAGGTGCAGGTCTGTTTATAGGAGCTGCAGCAGGCGGACAAGGCACTACTTTTACAAATTGCTACACATCCGGTTGTACCATTAATGCGCCCAACGCAACGGAATCTCAAAAAGCTACTACCGGTGTCTTTATGGGAATGCACAACAATGATGCCCATCCCGTAACATTTGACAATTGTTTTGCACAGAATATCGACGGTTTCTCGTTTGTAGGAAAATACATTATTGATAAACAAACTTACAAAAAAGCAGGAGTGGCAGTAACCATAGCCAAATTAGAAGACTTAAATGATCAGTTTTATCTGAATGCGACGACATTTACAGACGGTACAGTAGTAGGATACCTTAATGCCTACAAACAGAATGAAGTTACATGGAAACAGGGTGCAAAATTCCCTATCTTCTCAACAATGAAAGACCCGGAGGTAGCACAACCGAACGGTTCGGAAACTGATCCTTATCTAATCACTTCTGTAGATGATTTAAAACAATTGGCTACCGAAGTAAACGGAGGAGAAAACTATGCAGGAAAATTCTTTGAATTAACAACCGACCTTGATTTAAATAATGAAGAATGGACTTCTATTGGTAATGATGCAAAAACATTCCAAGGAGTTTTTGATGGAAAAGGACATATCATCAGTAATTTCAAAATAACAGAAAGTAGTAATGCGACAGACGGCACTCAACATGGTAGAGGATTATTCGGAGGTATAGAAAAAGCAACGATAAAAAATTTAGGCGTTACGAATGCACAAGTTACTAATAACCAACAAAATATTGGTGTTTTAGTTGGAGTAATGAAAGGTGACTGGAGTGTAAAAGCTTCTGTTGAAAATTGTTATGTCATTAACTCCACACTTGAAATGGATGGAGGTAGCGGACAATATGGAATCCTTATAGGGAGAACATGGAATGGAGCGGCAACAAACTGTTATGTTGCTAACTCTACACTTTCCATAAAAGATGGAATTGATGCAACCATGGCAGGAATTTTTATAGGAGCTACAGCTGGAGGTGCAGGAACAATATTTAAGAATTGCTTTACTACAAAATGTACCATTACAGCTGAAAACTCCAAAATAGCAACAACCGGAGCTTTTTGTGGTATTCAAGCCAATACAGCCCACAAAGTTACTTTTGAAGATTGCTATGCACAAAAGATAGAAGGATTCTCTTTTATCGGCGCTATCAATAGTAACCAAGAATATAAAAAAGGTACTGAAACATTAGCTATTGCCGAATTATCAGATTTAAATGGCAAACTTTATCTGGATGCAACGGCATTTACAAAAGGAGAAGTGGCATGGGCACTGAATCAGAACAAGCAAAATGGAGTAGCATGGTCACAAGGTGAAAATTACCCGATTGTTACAGATGCGGAAAATGCTCCAGTTTACAAGGCTAATATGGCTATTCATAATGGCGAACAAATAGAAAGCATTACTTACACCAAAGGAAATGAACCATTGGATGCTATTACAATCAACGATAATGCTGCAACAGCTATTGTTATAACTGAAGGTGGTGATTTGGCTGCTGAAACAATAAATGCTTTAATCACTAAATACAGTAATGCCAACACACTTAAATACATGCCGGAAGGAAGTGCTGTAACAGGAAAGAACGTAATTAAAAACGGTCAAGGTGAACTTGAAATATCAGACAATCTTCCATTCTTCTGCCCGATAGCCTTCACCGCAACAGCAGCGACTTACAAACGTACATTTAATGCCGGATGGAGTACTGTTTATCTACCTTTTGCAAGTGTTAAACCGGAGGGCTCGAAACTTGAAATTATTGAAAGTTGCGACGGAACCGACGCTAAGTTTAAGAATGCAGATGCCATAGCCGCAAACACTCCGTACAATATTAATATTGAAACTGCAGGAGAAAAGACATTTACTATAGGAGAAAACAAAGTAATACCGGCAAGCACTGATGTCAACGACCAAACAGTGAACGGATACACCGTCAAAGGTTGTTTCACCCCGACAATGCCTACAGCAGAGAAGACATACATCATGTCGACGGAAGGTGAGAAGGAAGTATTTAACGCAGTGGAAGAAGATACCGAATTGACTCCGTTCCGTGCATATCTTGAAGGTCCGGCAAATGCGGCCGCAAAGATAAATGTTATCCATTATCAACAAACTCCGGATAACATAACTGAACAAAATACAATCGACGGATTGACAGTAATCTCTGCCGAAGGTGCAATTAAAGTTATTGCCGGAAAAGCACAAACTGCAAAATTATTCGGCATTGACGGCAGACTGGTTAAAGTTATCGAGTTGACCGAAGGAGAAAATACAATTACCGGTATTACCGGAGGTATTTACATCCTGAACAATGAAAAAGTAATCGTGAAATAGGTTATTATTAAGTTAGAGAAGTGAGAAGTCATCCTGCCCGGGACTAAGTTCCTAAGGCTTGGATGGCTTCTTTTTGCAATAAAAAAGCGTGTTTGTTATTGTATTTTATAAAAAATGCAGATATTTGCACCTTGTAACGTGAACATTTGATATGGAAAAGATTGGAATATTCTGTTCGGCTTCTGATTCTATTGACAAAATGTATTTTGAAAAAACAATTGAATTAGGAGAATGGTTAGGGAAACAAGGTAAGACTTTAATTTACGGAGGTGCAAATCTGGGACTGATGGATTGCATAGCCCGGACAGTTAAAGCCTATGGCGGAACAGTAGTCGGCGTCGTTCCTTCCAAATTGGAAGAAAACGGGAAAGTAAGTCCGCTACTTGATAAAATATACCGAACCAAAAACCTCAGTGACCGGAAAGATATTATGGTGGAAGAATCTGACGTTATGGTTGCACTACCCGGAGGTATCGGCACATTGGATGAAGTGTTTCATGTAATGGCAGCCTCATCTATCGGTTACCATAGTAAGAAAATTATCTTTTATAATATCAACGGATTCTACAATGACTTGTTGGCAATCCTCCATTCCATGAATAAGACACATTTTTCACGGCATCCTATGGAACATTATTTTGATGTAGCAAACACTTTTGATGAACTAACATTCCTCTTAAATAAATAGCCTAAAACGATGATGGAATCAATAAAAGAGCTTTTGCAGAAAGAAGCTGCAGCCGTACTGAACATACCTGTCGGCAATGAATATGAAAAAGCGATCAATATGATTGTAGAACAAGTACACAATAAAGGAGGTAAGCTTGTCACGACAGGCATGGGCAAGGCCGGACAAATAGCAATGAACATTGCCACTACCTTTTGTTCTACCGGAATACCTTCCGTATTTCTTCATCCAAGTGAAGCGCAACATGGTGACTTAGGTATTTTTCAAGAGAATGATTTGTTACTGCTCATCTCTAATTCCGGCAAGACAAGAGAAATCATAGAATTAACGCAGCTCTCAAGAGTGCTAAATCCGAATCTCAAATTTATCGTCATCACCGGCAATCAGGATAGCCCGCTTGCAAAAGAATCGGATGTATGTCTTTGTACCGGCAATCCAAAAGAAGTCTGTGCATTAGGGATGACCCCGACAACATCCACCACGGTCATGACCGTCATCGGAGATATTTTAGTGGTGGAAACAATGAAAAGAACCGGTTTTACCATTATGGACTACTCCAAACGTCATCATGGAGGCTATCTTGGAGAGAAATCGAGAACACTTTGTAAATAGCTATCATTATGCGTAAAGTAATCGGCATAGGAGAAACGATACTGGATATTTTGTTTAAGGACGAGCAACCTACGGCTGCTGTTCCCGGTGGTTCTGTTTTCAATGGAATCATTTCTTTAGGAAGAATGGGCGTAAATGTTTGCTTTATCAGCGAAACAGGCAATGACAAAGTAGGCAATATCATTAAAAACTTCATGGAAGAAAGCCATGTAAGTACGGAGTACATCAGCGTTTTTCCCGATGGCAAATCCCCTGTGTCTTTAGCTTTCCTAAATAATAAGAGCGATGCCGAATATATTTTCTATAAAGATTATCCCAAACAACGGCTGGATGTTACATTTCCTCCTATTGCGGAAGACGATATAGTTATATTCGGTTCTTATTTCGCCCTTAACCCTGTATTACGCAATAAAGTAGTGGAATTTCTTGACTATGCGCGCGAACGAAAGGCGATTATCTACTATGATCCTAATTTTCGGGATACTCATAAAGATGAAGCATTAAAACTCACTCCCATCATCATTGAGAATCTGGAATATGCCGATATCGTACGTGGCTCGGATCAGGATTTTGCCAATATGTATAATGGATTAACGGATGTAGACCAAATCTATAAGAACAAGATTCAATTCTACTGTCCCAACTTTCTTTGTACAAACGGAGCGGGAAACATAAGCCTGCGTACCAATAGTATTTCAAAAGAATATGAAGTAAAGCAACTGGATGCCGTTAGCACAGTAGGTGCAGGTGATAACTTCAATGCCGGGGTTATTTACGGACTACTGAAACGAGATATCCGTTATAGAGATTTGAACAATATCCGCGAACAAGATTGGGATGAAATTATCGGATATGGGAAAGATTTCTCTGCCAATGTATGCATGAGCCTTTACAATTCCGTCTCAAAAGAATTCGCCACATCTTACTGATATTCCATACTTTCTGCGTATCTTTGCCGACAAATAGATATTTGAAAGTTAATGAAGACATTTAAAGAGTTAGGCGTTTCCCCGGAAATACTTAAAGCAATTGAAGAAATGGGATATGAGAATCCCATGCCGGTACAAGAAGAAGTAATTCCATATTTATTAGGAAACGGTAACGATGTAGTGGCACTCGCCCAAACTGGTACAGGTAAAACAGCCGCATTCGGGCTACCAATTATACAAGGAGTTAATGTAAAAGAACGCGTGCCACAGGCACTTATCCTCTGTCCTACCCGCGAACTTTGTTTGCAGATAGCAGGTGACCTTAACGATTATTCCAAATACATAGACGGATTGAAAGTTCTCCCGGTTTACGGAGGTTCTTCCATCGAAAGCCAAATAAGAAGCCTCAAAAACGGTGTACATATTATTGTCGCTACACCGGGACGCTTGTTGGATTTGATGGAGCGCAAGACCGTAAAATTGGCAACAGTCAGCAATGTAATCATGGATGAGGCTGATGAAATGCTCAATATGGGCTTTACAGACAGCATAAACGCCATTCTTGCTGAAGTGCCGCAAGACAGAAATACATTGATGTTCTCCGCAACTATGTCACCCGAAATCTCCCGCATATCCAAAAAATATTTGAAGGATGCGAAGGAGATCGTAATCGGGACAAAAAATGAAGGAACAAAGAACGTGAAACATATCTACTATATGGTTCACGCAAAAGATAAATATCTCGCTCTTAAACGCATCGCCGACTATTATCCGCAAATATATGGTATCATATTTTGCCGTACCCGTAAAGAAACACAGGAAATAGCAGATAAGTTGATACAAGACGGCTATAACGCAGACTCCCTTCACGGAGAACTGTCACAGGCACAACGTGATTTGGTTATGCAGAAATTCCGTCAACGTCATTTGCAATTATTGGTTGCAACGGATGTAGCTGCCAGAGGGTTGGATGTGGACGATCTTACCCACGTTATCAATTACGGATTGCCCGATGATACGGAAAGTTATACACATCGTAGCGGTAGAACAGGACGTGCCGGTAAAACCGGAACATCCATTTCCATTATCAATATGCGCGAGAAAGGCAAAATGCGTGAGATAGAACGTATTATCGGCAAGCAATTCATTGTTGGTGAGATGCCTACGGGAAAGCAAATCTGTGAGAAACAGTTGATAAAGGTGATCGATGATATTGAAAAGGTAAAAGTAAACGAAGAAGAGATAGCCGATTTCCTTCCGGGAATCTATCGCAAACTGGAATGGCTTACTAAAGAAGATGTCATCAAGCGCATGGTTTCTTTGGAATTTAATCGCTTCCTTGAATATTACCGGAATGCGAAAGAAATAGAAACTCCTACAGACAGCCGGGGCGAAAGAAACAGCAGAGAACGCAAAGAACGCGGAAGTGACCGTGAAAAGACAGGACGCAAAGCAGAACCGGGATTTACCCGTCTGTTCCTTAACCTTGGTAAAACAGATGGTTTTTATGCCAACCAAATCATTGAATTGATTAACCGTAACATGAAGAAACAACATCCGCGCATCGGACGTATAGACCTCATGCAGAATTTTTCATTCTTTGAAGTTGCCGAAGGACAAGCAGCAGATGTTATCAGCTCTCTTAATAAGGTGGATTTAAACGGAAGAAAAGTTTCCGTAGAAATAGCCGGAGAAGAAAGCGGAAGAAACGGCAGAGCAGGCAAAGGTGGTAAAAAAGGATATAAAAAGGAATCAAACATTTCTTACTCTAAAAACAAACCGCCTAAAAACAAGCCTAGCCGAGAGGAACGCGGATATGCAGCCAGAGGTCCGAAGAAAAAAGATGATTGGCAACAACTCATGAAAGGTGAGGAACCTGACTTCAGTGAAGAGGGATGGGCAAGACGTAAAAAGAAAAAATAACTATACTTTAACAGCTCCCCGGATAGTTATCGGGGAGTGGTTTTCAACATACGGTCGATTGAATACAAACGTGCGGTCCTTTGTTTACAAACTCCTATCGTTTGCAAACAATCGACCGTATGTTTGTTTTCAAACGTCCCGATGTTTTTTTCAATCAACCTGATGTTTTTAAAAAACATCAAGGTGTTTATAAGTGAAAAACAGTATAAAAAACGAATTATCCCCAAATAACCTTCAATCTTTCAGTTTACGAATTTAAGTTTGACTATCAGCCTGTTATCCTGAACTTTCTTTAAGAAAAAGGTTCAGCGATAATGAATGATGAGTATATCTGCTGAATGATTCCATCTTTCAGTCTAACTTATTCGGTATCAATGCAGAATTGGCAAACTGAAGGATGAAACTTGCGGGCAATTGTTACTTTGAGAGTATACAAAGACTTTAACTATTTTGTTGCAAACATTAAACATGAAACGGAGAAGCCGCTATTATTACGACTTCTCCGTTTTATTATCCGCTCCCGTAGATACGGATTTCTTTCTCCTTAGATAATTGTCAACGCTCTCTTATGCGCTAACGAATGCGCACGTGATTATTTGACAATAAACTTTTCTGTTATATTCAGTTCACCGTCAGTCACTTTCAGAAAATACATACCGCAAGGCAGATGGGATAAATGGATATTATAATCGCTTGCAGTACTACTATTTACATCTTCCATATATAAAGTTTGTCCCTATACATTGGTCACCTCGATACTCAAAGCCCGGTTTGCATCAAATGCATTCAAATCAATCACAAACGTTCCGTTATTCGGATTTGGGGCAATGAATACTCGTTTCGATAAATCTTTTCCTTCATCAATAGAGGAAAGAGTCTGCCAAGTTATATCAATAGTGGTCGCTTTCCCAAAATGACTGGTCAACTTCAGCAGATAAACCGTATTTCCTTTCACCTCTTCCAATGAAACAATCTTGCCAAACCCATCGGGACAATCATTATTAACCGTCACGAGTGCCTCTCCATCGCAAGTAGTATAGAAATCCATTGCCGGTATTGCATCTCCCGTCTCACCACAAGCAGATACGGTCAACTTTCCATCTTCAGCCGGAGTTATGCCATACCATACAACTTGTTCACCTGCCGGACAAACAAATGACGTTCCATCTTTACCCACCTTTACCTCTATCGGATTGGAACACAAATCACCGGCAGCATAATCTTCTTCCGACAAATCAAATGATACTTCATCCGCAAATGTTACTGTATTTGTAATACAAATAATATAAGCGGTGCCGGCAGTAACTTCAGTCTTATAAGCAATTCCCGTTTCATCCGGACAAGCAGACTGACGCACGAGCATATTCTCAGAGTTACAGTCCGTTTTCACAATCACATTACCTTCCCAGTCCTCACGACAAAGAGAAATCTTCAACCAACCGTCTTTCTCCGGTGTATAGCTATAATAGGTCTCTCTCGCTCTATCCAATAGCGGTAACACATTTGATCCTGATGCTGCATGAATCAGATGTTCGCAATCAAAGCCGGGAGCAACCTCCAAAGCAACATTAATCGTAGGAGCATTGTCATAATAACTCTTCAAATTCAGCAAATACACGGCATCGGCTTTAACATCCAATAATACAGTATGACCCGACATATCTTCACAGTAGTCTACCTCTGCTTCGAGCAGTTGTCCATCACAAGTTGTATAGAAATCAAATTTCTCGTCTACCGCATTACCGCTACCACAAGTTGAAATCAATAATTTACCTTCTTTCTTAGGAGTAATGGCATACCATAAAGAACTTTCTCCAGTAGGACACATAAGTGTAGTACCCGTTTCATCCACTTCTACTTTTTTCGGATTAAAACATAGTTCTCCTTCTTGCGCAACCTTATAGGTAACAGACCAAGTGACGCCACTTTTTTCTTGTCCAATAATAATATTTACATAAACCGAAGTTCCTGCAGCAATTCCAACCTTCACTGCATAGCCCTCTGATGTATAAGTAGAAGATATCAGTTGACCGGAACAATCACCTGTTTTTACTTGTATGGTAGAAGAACCTGAACCTCCTATTATAATCGTTCCACCGGGGAGCGTATTACTACTGATTGTATAGAACCCGTCTTTATCCGCAATAAACTTATACCACGTGCTTCCAAGAGTTCGTTCTACAGTAATTGGTTCAGCCACGCTGCTTAATTCAATAGGCATAGCACAGGCGTCTCCCAAAGCATAATCTTCGACTGCCAATGTAAAGGACATATCATGATTAAAGGTCGTATTATTCGTAACACATATAACGTATGAATTACCGGCTGATGCTTCTACTTTATAGGTAGTTCCTATATTGCCGGAACAAGTTCCTTTTTGCACAGGCAATGCAGACGAATTACAATCTTTCTGAATTGTTACAGCTCCGCTCCAGTTATTCCAATCGGCATCACAAATAGAAATTACCAGCCATCCGTCTTTTTCGGGAGTGTAGCTATAATATGTACTCCTTTTTTCCGAAGGGAATGCATTATCTCCCAAAACAGCCGATAACGGTTTACTACAAGCTTCGCCGGGTTCGTAATCAGATTCCCCAACGTTGAATTTAAATTCCGGATAATCAGAAGAAAAGGTCCATTTTATCAAATAAATACTTCCTGCATCTACTTTCATCTTTAAAGAAGCTCCTCCACCTTCAACCGGAGTACTTGAAGCCCGTACAGAAGCATAAGCCCCACAATCTGTATATATTTGGAAAGACCCCGTGAAATCAGCCAATGCACCGACCGTTGCAATTTCCAGGTATCCATCTTTACTTGATTCGTAACTATACCAAACTGTTCCCTTTCCTATACAACTATTTTCACCGGACTTTGCATTAAACGGATTATCACATTCGTCTCCTTGTTTTACAGGCGCATCAGTAATTTTAAGATTAAACGGTTTACATGAGGTTGTGAGTTCTAATTTAAACAGATAAGTTCCTGCCTTTGCCGTATATTTTAATGAAACTCCTCCATTCGTCCAATCTTTACTTCCTGAAGCAATATAGCTACTTTCGCAATCTTTATAGAGATAAAGACTTCCCGCGAAATCTGCTACACCAATATTAGAAATCTCCAGATAAGAAGGATCGGTCAGTGTATAACCATACCAATAAGTTCCTGCTACACCGGCAATTGGATTATCACCTTTGGTCGCAACCAGAGGCTTGTCACATTTATCTCCGGATTGATAATCTTCCACATTTACCGAGAAATGGAAATCTGCCGTCATAGAAGTCGTCAAATTAATATTGATCAAATACGTCTTTTGTGCTTCCACTTCATAACGAAGATAAAATCCTTTCCCTTCAGGGCAGACTCCGGCAGTCTTTTTCTGGAAGCTGCTGCAATTCTCGTGCAATAATACTTTTCCAGAAAAATCAACATCCATGTTACAAGAGCTAACCACCAAAAATCCACTCTTATTTGTTGTAAAGCTATACCAGTGATCTCCTATCTTAGAAGCCTTACAAGTATTTAAATCACCATCGACTGCTATTATAGGATTATCACAGTCATCTCCTTGTTCCACCGTTTGACAAGCAACTGTCACATCACAGAGTTTCTGATTATCCAGTTTCAACAGAACCGGAACATTCTCCGTTACAGACATCTTATACATCTTTTCATTTCCAGCTATATCTGTAGCCTCTCCATCGCAATCTGAATAACGTTTCACATTATAAATACGAGTACCGCTAGGAAATGTAAGCACTAGTCTTCCGGTTATTGCCGGAGTATAGCTAACCCAAGTAGTATAGACATAATTGGAACCATTGGCCGGTATCGTATTCACACCGTCTTTTAAAACAAGAGCGTCATCACAAATCGCACCACCCAAAACAATCTCTTTTATAGTTACCTCGAAACTTGAAATTTCGACCTCTGGAGGTGGTGCTCCCCAAAGTGAAGTTGGTTGCTGAAAAACAATATAATAAGAAGTTCCTTTAGGAATCTGTATCTCCAGGCCACTAGAAGCTGCTGATGGATATGAATTAAGAGGAGTATCACAGGATGCTACTCCTTGAAGTTTTATACTTTCAAACTCTGTCGGAACTGAAATCTTCAAAAGCATATCTTTATCTACCGGAGCAGTATAAGAGTACCAATAATTTTTCTGTCCCTCTACATAAGTAACGGATTGTGTTCCTCCTCCCTCCGAAATAGGAATAGCCATGTCACATGAACTATTTTGTGCCATTACCTGATAACAGAACGACAACAAAAATAAGAATAAGTAAATTTTCTTCATAAGAGTCATTTTTAGTAGTTATTATATCGATGTATCTAATTGAAATATAAAGAAACGCTTGCAGTATCACATTGATATGCAAATATGAGAAATACAATCACCAAATCATATTTTGCAAGGGGATAAAAAAGGGAGGTAAGGATAAAAAAGAGAGAAAAATATTAAAGGCTAAACAAATAGCTATAAAGCAAGGAAGTACTTGTCAGACCCATTTTCTGAGAAATTTGCTGCTTTTTCTTTTTACAATATTCCGGCGTTATATTCAACAGCGATGATATTTCTTTCGTATTTAAGTTGATATAAATAAAAGATAAAAAACGAACTTCATTAGCCGTAAGACTGGGATGTTTCTCCCGCAATGCAACAATAAAACGCTGATTTGTTTGCTCAAAATGGGTCATAAAACTATCCCATTCTCCGTTCTCTCTCAATTGATTCTTCAGTTGTCGGATATTGTCTTTTAACTTAGGGTTGGCAGACAAATCCTGAGACTCGGACAATGTATTTACTAAATTGGCAATCAACTCATTTCGATTTGCAAGGAATAAAGCTTTTGAAACTAACTCTTTATTCTTTAATTCTATCTCGTGCTCTAATTTCTCCTGTTCGTTTTTCAAACGCTCCTGTTCCAATAAGGCCAAAGTTTCTTGCTCTTTCAGCTTGTTCTCCAAAATCAGTTTATCGTTTTTTTCTTGCTTCAACTCTAGCTCAATAATCTTTTTGCGTTGTTTATCTCTCGCCAGCTTATTGACAAATGCCCATATCAAAATAAGCACCATTAATCCGGAAAGAATAAAAACGATCCATAGAATCTTTAATTTAGCCTGGCTGTCTGATAGTTCTTTTTCATTCTTTAATAACTCAAACTTAATGCGCGTATTCTCAAAACGTTTTTGATCCTTTATCACATTCAAAGAATCCAAAGCGTAGATGAATGAATCTTTATAAGCTATTGCTTTTCTATAAGCTCCACTTTCCTTATATAGGTCCGACAATAAAGCAAATATATCTTTCTTGCTTTCGATATTGATGTTATACCCTAAAGCTTCTTCTGCATAGCGAATAGCCTCATCAAATCTTTTCTCCTCCTTATACACTTCAACCAACTCCAACACTACGCCTGTTTTCAATTCCTGATCCCCACTGTTTTGAAACTGAGGAAGCAGCTCGAGCGCTAAACTTTCGGCTGAGGCATATTCCTTCTTTTGTCTTAAGTTACATACAGTGAGTGATTTGACACGCAACATCTCATTCGGATAATTTTTCAGGAGATTGGAAGCAACCTGTAAAAACTTCTCTGCTTCTTTTACGTTCTCCATATAGCTGGCTGTCAAAACAATATTCATAATACAGCCACCGGTAAAAATTGTATCTTTTGTATCTTTGGCATAATCATAAACTTTCTTATAATATTCATTTGCTTTATTATATTTATGATCTAAGAGATACAAACTACCTATATTATTCATAATCCTCATTTCACTCTTTACATCCAGCTCATTCACTGCTATTTTATAGGCAGCCATAAAATTCTCTAACGCATCACTGTAATTCAGCATCTTTGCCTGATTAACTCCCATGATACTTAAAATTTTAAATTGTTCTTTGGGTAAATGCCTGCTTTCCGCCATAACTTTCGCTTTGGAAAGCAGTTCGAGTGAAGTGACAAAATCATTCTTATCCGCCGCCTCAACTGCAGATTCTATCAAGGCGTCACAATCTTGTTGTGCATACATCGGTATCGATGTTAACAAAAAGACAACTATACATCCTAAGAATAGCTTATATCTCTGCAATATCATCTAAGGCTATTATATTCTTTCCACAAATTTAATAAAAAGGTGCGAATTAAAAAGAAATACGCATGAAAATCGGTGAATTTATTAAAGCGTCCGACTAACGGAGCTGCAATTCCTGAATTAAATGGGAAGCCTTACCATATTTCTCAATAATATAAAGAACGTAACGAATATCTACTCCTATACACCTCTGCAATTTCGGTTCAAAAATAATATCACCGCTCATTGCCTCCCAATTACCATCGAAAGCAAGCCCCATAAGTTCTCCCTTCCCGTTGAACATACCACTACCGGAATTACCGCCGGTGATATCATTATCCGAAATAAAGCAGACGTTCATTTCTCCTGTAGAATCGGCATACTTCCCAAAGTCTTTCTTTTCTAGAAGATCTTGCAAAGCCGGTTCAACATAAAAATCAGGATCTCCTCTATATTCTCTTATCTTTTCAATGATACCTTTCGTAGTAGTAAAATACTTGAATTGAACCGCATTTTTCGGAGAGTATCCTCCCACAACACCAAAACTCATACGCATTGTGGAGTTCGCGTCCGGATAAAAGTTTCTTTCTTCATCCATTTCACGAATAGCTACGTTCAAAAGACGTTCTCCTTGTTCTATCACCATAGAAGAGCTTTCCACCAATTGATTCAAATCGAAATATTTCACCAACAAATCTAAAGCCAATTGTGCAGCCGGATCTTCAAACAAAACGAAAGTAGAATCTCTTTCTAACAGACGCTGAAAGCCCTTTGGCGTAGTCAATTCCGAATGAGAAAACAAGTAGTCCGCATATTTACGGTAATCATTATTATAGTCCTTTTTTATTTCGGAATAAATTTCGGGAAGATATGTCTCATCCACTTCATTCTTATACGCTTTCAACATAGCGACAAACACTTCCTTATCAATAGAAGGATCAAAATCGGCATAGATACTTTCCAATTCTTTTTTATTCCGATCTATATTTTCCGAAGAATCGTCAAAATCAAAATTAAGAATACCCAATGCCAAAGATATAAGCTCAGAAGAGTTTAAAAAAGCCTCACGGAAGAAGGCCAGAGCTCGCATAGCATCTTTGCGGTTACGATAATTCAACTTCAAATCCGTTAAGACATGAATATATTTATTTCTCTCATCCGGATTCTCCTGAATCCAATACTTTAAGTTACTTTCCTGTAATCGTTTTTTTTCAATGACATGCAGATCAGTTATCGCTTTATTCATTCCGATACTATTCTTCCAATAATTGGAACTGGTGGCATATTTAGAAGCATATTTAATACGGATAGAATCGCTGTTTTCCATGGCATTTTTCCATATAGCCTGCTTTACCGTACGGATTTCAATCATCGCCGTATTATCGGCTTCCATCCGTTCACGCACCCCAAAAGAAGAAAGATAACGTTCTGTAGTGCCGGGATACCCGATTGTCATACAATAAGAACCTTCTTTATATCCTTGTAATGATATAGGTGCTACATAATCCGGATGATAAGGAACATTTTCCGGTGAAAACTCTGCCGGCTCATTGTTTTTATTTGCATAAATACGGAATACGGAAAAATCACCTGTATGCCTCGGCCAAACCCAATTATCCGTATCCCAACCGAATTTACCGACAGAAGAAGGCGGCGCAAAGACGAGACGTACGTCATTATAGTCTTTATAAACGGATAGATAAAACTCATTGCCACTATAAAAAGGCGTTATTACGTATCGTAACAGGGAGTCTTTTTGATAATACTCATCTTGAATAAGCATCATCATCGAATCAACAGCAACACGACGTTCCTGTTCTTTCATTCCATCTGTTACGGCAGATAATATCCTTTGAGTAACATCTTCCGTATGAACCAGGAAGCTTACGTACAAATCAGGATTAGGTAGTTCTTCTTTATGAGTATGCGCCACAAAGCCATCTTTCAAATAATCATGTTCAACAGTGCTATGTTGCTGTATGGCGTCAAACCCACAATGATGATTGGTAAAGATCAAACCATCTTCCGAAACAACAACTCCGGAGCAGAAACCACCAAAACTAACGATAGCATTTTCCAGACAAGGTTGGTCCGTACTATAAATTTGACTGACAGGAATCTCTAAACCCAGTTCTTTCATTAACTGTTTGGTTTGCTCACTTAAATTATTGAGCAACCACATACCTTCACCACCATAAACATGTAACAAAGGCAATAAATAAAGCAATAAAAGAACTTTCTTCCTCATTTAACCTACTTTCCTATTCTACAATTAGTTTCAATTTATCGGCTTTCAGCCTTGCTTTCAACCATTCTGAAATCTTATCTTTTTCTGCACTTTTCAGAACTCTATCAAACTTCATTACGGCTAATATCAGTGTATCTGCACGTAAAGAATCGACATTCATTTCAACTGTACGAGAAATGGACAATGATTTCGTAGAAGGATATAATACCTGCAATTCGGGTACTAATTGTTTGCACAATTCATCATACCCCTTATAAGTCTGCAAACTACTCTCCAATAATGTTATTTTCTTCTGTTGCTCTAATAAACGTTGCTCGCTATTCTTATAAAAATCCTCCATAACCATCGCACGGATAGAAGAAATATCCACTCCTTCGTTATTCATTCCCTGATGGACAATTAAAGTAGTTTTCTCTAATTTGTATTCTTTCATCTTGTCCCGTGCCAAAGCAATGGAGGCATCAGGTACTTCCGTACCGATTAAAACGACTTTAATTTCACGCTTTTCATAGCTAATCTTACGATCCAATATCTGCGCATTTTGGAAGTTCAACTCTTTATTAATAAAATTATTTGCGGCACTTTCAAAGAAAGTACTTTTTACGATACCTACCGTTAGGTAAATAGCCGGACACATCGTTAATACCACTAATAACACAATATATTGACGAACCTTTTTCTCTTTAGCCTTATCTACAAATTCCTTTCGCTGGAAGTGCATCACACGTACACCGATAAATGTAGCTACGCTTATGAATACAGAATTTATAAAATAAAGATAAAATGCTCCAAGGAAATAAATCAGATTACCGGTTGCCAAGCCGAATCCTGCCGTACAAAGAGGAGGCATCAATGCGGTTGCAATTGCTACACCGGGAATCACATTACCCTTATCTTTTGTTGATAGAGCGACAACGCCGGCTAAACCACCAAAAAGTGCGATGAAAACGTCATAAATCGTAGGTGATATACGTGCCAATAATTCCGATTGAGCTTCATTGAGCGGTGTAAACAGGAAATAAATAGTTGCCGTTGCTACACTAAAAGCTGTTGTAATCAAGAAACTTTTTAAAGAACGTTTCATCAACTCGAAATCATTTAAACCTACGGCTAAACCAATTCCCATGATAGGCCCCATCAGTGGAGAAATCAACATAGCACCGATGATAACTGCCGTAGAATTCACATTCAAGCCCAATGAAGCCATAAAAATCGCAAAGATCAGAATCCAGAGATTGGCACCTTTAAATTCTACTCCTTTACGAATGGATTCAATCGTTTCTAATTCATTGTATTTATCTTTCCGTAAATCAAGATACTCATTCAGAAACTTCTTAATAGCAAGAATATTACGTGGTTGTTCTTTTTCCATATTACTTTCTTATTAAACGGTTAATAATAGGAATCTGGTTTAAAGGAAAATCTTTCTTTATAATATAAGTAACAAACAGACACAAAAGTAAGGTACGGAATGCTAACCGTAAAAACATGTTTTCAATCGGTATATACATGGCTGGTATATAAAGAATTATAGCAAGCAAGGCATAACTTCCGATTCTTCTCAAATCATAATTTATCGGATACTTCTTTTGTCCCACTACATAAGAAAGTATCATAGCAGTTGCATATCCCGCAAAACCTGCCCATGCACAAGCCATATAACCATATATAGGAACAAATACCACATTTAAGATGATGACGACGGAACAACCGATAATAGAAAAATAAGCTCCCCATCTGGTTTCATCAATAAGTTTATACCAGAAAGAAAGATTAAAATAAATACCCATAAACATCTCTGCTGCCATCACAATCGGCACAACGCGCAATCCCGGCCAATAGTCACTACGGATAATATGTTTCAGAATATCCATATAAAACATAACCGCTAAAAATGCCAGCAAGGTAAAAATAATAAAGAATTTCATAGCTGTGGCATACATTTCTTTGCTATCCTTATCACGACTTTTGCCGAATACGAAAGGTTCATAAGCAAAACGGAAAGCCTGTGTAAACATCGCCATAATCATCGCAATTTTGCTTGCCGCACCATAGATGCCAAGTTGTACATCTGCTTCTGCCTTATTATCCACCAAAAAAGGATAGAGTATCTTGTCTGCTGTCTGGTTTAAAATGCCGGCAATGCCTAAAATCAATATAGGGAAAGAATATTTGAGCATACGCTTCAGCAAATCCGCATCAAACTTATATTTTACAGAAATCAGGTCGGGAATGAAAAGCAACATAATGAAAGATGTACAAATCAAGTTGGCGAGGAAGGCATAGCCTGCTCCGTAGGAGGGGTCATAAAACCATGAAACCAATTCCGGATTCGATTTGTAAAGAGCCGGAGCCCAGACAAAGAAAAAGATATTCATCAGAATATTCGTAAAGATGAACAGCAGTTTCAATGCAGCAAACTTTATAGGACGCTTTTTATATCTGAGATATGCGAACGGAATACATTGGAATGCATCCATACCGACCACAATAGCCATCATTGCTACAAATTCAGGATGACTTCCATATTCTAAAAAGCTTGCAATGGGATTCAGAAAGAAAAGACAAAGCACAATGAAAAGGATAGAAGTAGAGCCAACCGATAACAATGTGGTAGAATAAACCGTTTGCGCGTCCTCCTCACTTTTATTGGCAAAACGAAAGAAGCCCGTCTCCATCCCATATGTAAGCAGTACAAGCAAAAGGGCCGTTATCGCATAAATATTTGTCACAATACCATAACCTCCTGACTCCGCCGACAGCTTTGCCGTATAAAGGGGTACTAACAAATAATTAAGAAAACGTCCGATAATACTGCTCATTCCATAAATGGCAGTTTCTTTTGCTAATGTTTTTAAATTTGCCATGTCTTCAAACTATAAACGCCACTTAATCACTAAATAGCGTCTGTTGACTATTATATATGCTTCGTCCTAAATGTTTATAAGCCAGTTCTGTTACTTCACGTCCACGCGGGGTTCGTTTCAGAAAACCTTCTTTGATAAGAAAAGGCTCGTATACTTCTTCTATGGTTCCGGCATCTTCTCCCAATGCAGTGGCAATAGTTGTCAGCCCCACAGGGCCACCTTTAAACTTATCAATAATGGTACATAATATTTTATTATCGATCTGATCCAGTCCGTATTTGTCTATATTCAAAGCTTCAAGAGCAAAACGGGCTATCTCTATATCTATCTTTCCCGAACCCTTCACCTGTGCAAAATCCCGCACACGACGGAGTAACGCATTTGCAATACGGGGAGTGCCACGACTACGGGAGGCAATTTCTTCCGCAGCTTGAGTGGAACAAGGCACATCTAAAATGCTCGCAGAACGACGGACGATAGTAGAGAGCACATCTGCATCATAATATTCTAAATGTAGATTAATACCGAAACGTGCACGAAGCGGAGCTGTAAGCAAACCGCTACGGGTAGTTGCACCAACCAGTGTAAATGGACTTAAATCTATCTGGATACTACGTGCCGAAGGTCCTTTATCTATCATGATATCAATACGGTAGTCTTCCATTGCCGAATAAAGATACTCTTCCACTACCGGAGAAAGACGATGGATTTCGTCAATGAAAAGGACATCATTGGGCTCAAGGCTGGTCAATACTCCCGCTAAATCTCCCGGTTTATCAAGTACCGGGCCGGAAGTTACCTTAAAACCTACTCCAAGTTCATTGGCTATAATGTTAGACAACGTAGTCTTTCCTAATCCGGGAGGGCCGTGAAGAAGCACATGATCAAGTGCTTCCGCCCGTAAACGGGCTGCTTTTACAAAGATACGCAGGTTATCGACAACTTTGTCCTGCCCGCTGAAGTCTTCAAAGTTCAACGGTCGCAAAGCGTTCTCGTAATCTTTCTCCCTACTATTTAATTGATGTTCCCGTATATTAAAATCTTCTTCCATACAAATTCTGATAATGAAGCAAAGGTATAAAAAGATAAAAGATATTCTTCGTCTTTTAAGAAAAAATGCAATTACTCCTTTCTCATATAGTATTTCCGCTCTTCTTCCGGAAATTTCTCAATGGCATAACGGAGCATAGTCCTCGGCATTGCAAGGCAATATTTCTCTAGAAATGCAACAAGTAAATCCTTATTTCTTTTGCCTGCTTCACGAAGCATCCACCCGATAGCTTTCCGCATCAGGTCGTGTTCGTGGGTAAGCAGTTTCTTCGCTAGTGCATATATATCGGTGAAATCACTGTTTTTTATGAATGCATAAGTTGAAACAACAGCAATACGCTGTTCCCATAAAAGCTCACTTTCTGCCAATCGGTAAAGAGGTTCGCGGGACTTGTCTTTCAAATATTCTCCGACAATATAAGATGCGCTCAAGTCTACCAAATCCCAGTTATTGATACGTTCCGTCTGACTTAAATAGAATTCATAAATCTCTTTTCTATCCTTTTCATCGCTCTTTTTAAAACGCTCTACCAATATAAGCAGCCCGCAAAGCCGACACTCATGATACTCCGAACGCATCAGTTCTTTCACAGTCTCAAAAGATTCTTCTCTATGCTTTTTAGCAACCAAACGAACATTGGGAACTACTATTCCCAGAAATTTATCACCTTCTCCATACTGTCCCTTACCTGTTTTGAAGAACTTGGGAAGATACTCTTTTTTAACCGGATCAATATACATCTCCAATTCCTGCTGAATCTCTTTTGCTGTCATACACCTATATATTATAAGACAAAAATACATATTATTAAAAACATATGCTTACTTTTGTATGCAAATAAAATGATCTGATTTATGGTACTGAACTACATTTGGATAACATTCTTTGTAATAGCCTTTGTCATGGCGCTTGCCAAACTTATCTTTTTAGGAGATACACAGGTATTTACAGAGATTATGAATTCCACATTCAGTTCTTCTAAAACAGCATTTGAAATATCCCTCGGACTGACAGGTATTCTCTCTCTTTGGTTGGGAATTATGAAAATCGGTGAGAATGGCGGGCTTATCGCCACTCTTTCCCGTTGGCTTAGCCCGGTATTCTGCAAATTCTTTCCTGACATTCCCAAAGGCCATCCCGCTACCGGTGCTATCTTTATGAACCTTTCGGCAAATATGCTCGGACTGGATAATGCTGCTACCCCAATGGGGCTAAAAGCAATGGAAGAACTGCAACAGTTAAACCCGAACAAGGATACGGCAAGCAATCCTATGATTATGTTTTTGGTTCTCAATACCTCCGGACTTACGCTAATTCCAATCAGTATCATGGTTTACCGCGCACAACTGGGAGCCGCACAACCGACTGATGTTTTCATCCCGATTATGCTGGCCACTTTCTTCTCCACATTGGCAGGAGTTATTGCCGTCAGTCTTTATCAACGTATTAATCTACTAAACAAAAGCATATTATGTTTTCTTGGGGGAATAAGTCTTATTATCGGGACAATTATCTATTTCTTCAGTACCTTACCACGCGAAAGTATAAATACTTATTCTACTTTGTTTGCCAATATATTCTTATTCCTTGTCATCATCATTTTTATTACAGCAGGTATCCGCAAAAAGATAAATGTTTACGAGGCATTTGTAGAAGGAGCAAAAGAAGGTTTTGGAACAGCCGTGCGCATCATTCCGTATTTAGTAGCCATATTAGTAGCCATTGCAGTATTCCGGGCTTCCGGAGCAATGGACATCATCATCGATGGAATCGCCTATTTGGTAAATCTTTGTGGATTGGATACAAGTTTCGTTGGCGGACTTCCAACGGCTTTCATGAAACCGTTGAGCGGAAGTGGTGCACGGGGACTAATGGTCGATGCAATGAATACATACGGAGCTGATTCCTTTGTAGGGCGTCTGACAAGTATCTTTCAAGGATCAACGGATACTACTTTTTATATACTGGCGGTTTACTTCGGCAGTGTAGGTATCAAAAACACCCGTTATGCCGTTACTTGCGGGCTGATAGCCGATTTTGTCGGGATCATTGCTGCAATACTTATCTGTTACTTATTCTTTTATAATATATAAATCATGGCAATCAGTTATCAAACAGACGGGGTGAAGATGCCCGCCATAAAAAAAAGAGAAACCACCGCTTGGATAAAAGCCGTAGCAGCTACTTATAATAAGAAAGTCGGTGAAATAGCTTACATCTTCTGTTCTGACGAAAAGATTCTGGAAGTAAACAAAGAATATCTGCAACATGACTATTATACGGACATTATTACTTTCGATTACGACGAAGGAGACATCATTTCCGGAGATTTGTTTATCAGCTTAGATACCGTGCGCACTAATTCCGAACAATTCGATACAGAATATGATGAGGAATTGCATCGCACCATCATTCATGGTGTTCTTCACCTTTGCGGCATCAATGACAAAGGTCCGGGTGAACGGGAAATCATGGAAGCTGCGGAGAACAAAGCATTGTTTTTGCTAAAGGAAATGAGGACATACCAAAAGTCTTAACTCTCTATCTTTTAGGCACGGATTATGTGGAAAAGAGCAAAGAGGAATCTGTGTAATCCGTGCCTGAAGAATGATAAAAAGATAGCTGATTTTAGACCGGTAAACAGGTGACGGCTATCACTTAATAAAACGACATTATTCATCTATTCAGATGAACTGACAACATAAACCAAAGAAAACAGGCATCATGACAAACGAAGAATTGCAATCAAAAATAATTTCTTTTCTGAGATTTCCATTAATCGTAGGAGTCGTATTCATTCATAGTGATATCATAACGGTAGTCAACGCCGATTTTCCTAACAAACTGAATCCGTCAGTATGGGTTCAAATGATTATCAATCTATTCAGTGACATCTTACCTGGCATTTGCGTTCCTTTATTTTTCTTTATTTCCGGTTTCCTCTTTTTCTATCGTCCCGGAACATACAGCAGTAAACTGAAAAAGAGGTTTCATACGTTACTCATTCCCTATCTTATCTGGAACTTCTTGGGCATCATATCCATTATCATCAGCCATTTTGCCATACCCGAATATACAAAATGGTCACAATTAAATGAATGCTACAATGCCGTTTTACATATTATTCTACCTTATGATCTTCCCCCCAATCGCCCACTTTGGTTCATACGCAATTTAATTTATGTAGCGTTATTAAGCCCGTTCATAAAGTTCCTATTCACAAGCAAATACAAACTGCCCATTCTTGTTTTAGTGTGCATTACTTGGGTAGCCAATTCAAATATAGGTTTGATAGACAACAAACTTATTGCAACCTTCTTATTTTTCAGTGCCGGAAGCTATTTCAGCCTGAATAAACTGAATATTGTCGATACAATGGGAAAAATAAACATTCTCTGTTATATTACTTATCCTGTACTCGTTATCATCAATTTATTATTTCCCGAAACAGCAATAGCAGCTTATGCTTATAATGTATCCATTCTCACAGGTATAGTATTTACGATGAATCTATGCGAGTTATTAATCCGAAAAGAAAAGATACAAATTCATCCGCTTTTAACGGAAAGTAGTTTTTTTATCTTTGCACTGCATGGTTTGATTATCAGTAAAATTATAAAATTAAGCATACTCATGCTTCATCCGCAATCGTCATTGTATCTGCTAATAATCTACTTTTCCATACCGATTCTCACGATTGCTATATCGTTATTCATATACTCTTTAACTAAAAAACTTTTCCCTCGGTTAACATCTGTCTTAACAGGGGGAAGAAACTAATTTAAACCTTATGCGAAATCCTGATGTAGTGCTATCCACAAGTATGGATCATTCTTTTTGTGTATGTTTTCATAATTGCATTCGGGTTGCCTTCACTTATCACGATTTGGATATAAATCTCTACTGAATAGCAGGTTACAGTGAAAGTACTTTTTTTTAGTTAAGAATCGGGAGTTGAGCATGGATCATTCTTTTTGCTCTCCTATTTTTACTGTTACAAATAATAGTAAAAAATATGTATGCACTATAATTCACTACGTATCAACGTTATACATTCAAATGGTGAAGAGGTGAAGATAGTTTCAACCTTTTTTGATTACGTCAAATAATCCATAAAAACGCCGCAGGTCTTGAAATAGTTAAGAGGTAATAGTAAATAAGCATACGGTCGATTGATGATAAACGATAGGAGTTTGTAATCAATCGACCGTATGTCTATTTACAATCGTCTAGACGTTTTTTTAAATCAACTCGATGATTGATTGCGATCAACCCGATGTTTTTTAAAAACATCAAGGTCATTTTTTATAAGCCTCATAACTTTTCCTAGGAGAAGAGCCACATCACCCCTTTGAGCGTTACCTCTCACTAAAGGGAGTATCAGCTTACACTCCCTTAGGCGTAAGGCAACACTCAAGGGGACGTTTTCACTACCTAATTATATCTTTAAGAAGTGAAAATAATAAAGCTATTTTGGGATAACTCGTTATAAATTAGAATACTGAGACCTATTCTTGATTCAAAAAAAGCATCTCTTCAATGTGTTTTCGATTGTTGCTTAGACGAGGCACCTTATGTTGACCTCCAAGTTTGCCTTTCTGTTTTAGCCAATCATGGAATAAATTTCTGCGGGCAATAATTACTTCCAATGGTTGTAAAGCAATGTCTTTATATCTTTTGGCCTCATAATCCGAATTGATTTCTTTTAGTGATTTATCCAATGTTTCGGTAAAAAGCTCGATAGAATCGGGCATTTTAGAGAATTCAATCAGCCATTGATGACGGCATTTTGCATTCTCATCCATAAAGACCGGTGCTGCAGAATATTCCAAGACTTGAGCTCCGGTAGCCTGACATGCTTTTGCCAATCCTTTTTCTGCATTGTCAATAATCAGTTCTTCGCCAAAGGCATTGATAAAATGCTTGGTACGTCCCGTAATAACAAATTTATATGGATTCTTAGATGTGAATTTTACGGTATCTCCTATCATATACCTCCATAATCCGCATGAGGTACTGATAATCATGGCGTAGTTTTTATTCAGTTCTATATCTTCCAAACAATATGTTTTTGGATTCTCCTTATCCAGTTCATCCAATGGCATAAACTCATAGAAAATGCCATAATCTATCATTAGAAGCATGGATGGATCGGAAAGATCATTTTGTACGCCAAAGAAGCCCTCCGAAGCATTATAAGTTTCTACATAATGCATTTTGTCGGACTTGATAATCTGGCGGTATTGTTCACGATAAGGTGCAAAGCTTACTCCTCCATGGAAAAAAACCTCTAAATTGGGCCATACCTCTTCCAAACTTTGTTTCCCTTTTATCTCAAGTACCCGTTTTATGACGACAAGCATCCAGGATGGCACGCCCGATAAGTTTGTGATGTTTACATTAATTGTATTTTGAGCAATCTTTTCAATTTTATTTTCCCATTCACTCATTAGAGCTATTTCCTTGCTTGGAACTCGTATAAGATTGATTGCAGCGCTAACGTTTTGTATAAGAATGGCAGAGAGATCTCCTACCAACGTGTGTTTCTGATTGAAATTCGGACTATGACTACCACCCAGAATAAGTCCCTTTCCTGAAAAGAAATGACTATTAGGGTTCATCCTTAAATATAGAGCTACAGTATCTTTCCCTCCTCGATAATGAATATCTTGCAATGCCTCTTTGCTGACCGGAAGGAATTTGCTTTTATCATTGGTCGTACCGGATGATTTGGCAAACCACCGGATTCTAGACGGCCATAGAAGATTATTTTCCCCGGACCGTAACCGTTCTACATAAGGTTTTATATCGTCATATGTTTGTAAAGGAACTTTCTCTTTGAAATCATTGTAGTTTTTGATACCGGCATAGTTATATTTCTTTCCCCACTCGGTATTTGAAGCATCATGAAGCAATCTTCGGAGTACGTTTTCCTGTATCCGATAGGATTGCGTTGCATATAGGTCTATTTCTTTTAGCCTTGAGTTAAACAGTTTACTAATAAATTTTGTAGAATTCATTATGGTAATAGAATTACTAATATCATGCAAAAATAGGTTTATTTATTAATATAAAGGAGTTAAGAGTTATTTTTTTTGAAGAATTCAATAATACTTCTATTTTTTTTTATCTTTACGGCAATATATTTAGGTGGTGAAATTATGAAGATAGGAATATTAACTTCCGGAGGCGACTGCCCGGGCATAAATGCTACAATTCGTGGCGTATGTAAAGCTGCCATTAACCATTATGGGATGGATGTAGTAGGCATTCATAGTGGTTTTCAGGGTTTATTGGATAATGACGTAGAGATTCTTACCGATAAGTCTTTATCCGGTTTGCTTAATATGGGAGGCACGATATTAGGTACCTCCCGGGAAAAACCTTTCAAAAAGAAGACTTCTCCGACGGACGTGGATAAGCCGGCGATTATCCAGAACAATGTGAAAGAATTAGGACTCGATTGTATTGTTTGTATAGGAGGAAACGGTACACAGAAAACTGCTGCAAAGTTGGCCGGTATAGGCTTGAATGTAGTGTCTGTACCGAAAACTATCGATAATGATATTTGGGGAACTGATTTTTCTTTTGGATTTGATTCGGCAGTCAGTATTGCAACGGATGCGATAGATCGTTTGCACTCAACAGCCAGTGCCCATAAACGTGTGATGGTAATAGAGGTGATGGGGCATAAAGCCGGCTGGATAGCTTTATACTCAGGTATGGCAGGCGGTGGAGATATAATTCTTATTCCGGAGATTCCATATGATATAAAGAACGTAGGAGGAACGATAATTGATCGTCTCAAACGTGGGAAGCCATATTCCATTGTTGTAGTGGCCGAAGGAATTTTGACCGATGGGAAAAAACGTGCAGGCGAGTTTATAGCACAGGAAATAGAATATGAAACCGGATTTGAAACACGCGAAACAGTGTTGGGGTATATTCAACGCGGCGGTTCGCCTACATCATTCGACCGTAATCTGGCTACTCGTATGGGTGGTCATGCTACGGAATTAATAGCAAATGGGGAGTTTGGACGTATGGTTACTTTATGTGGCGATACGATAAAATCTATTCCTTTATCAGAAGTGGCGGGAAAACTTAAACTTGTAACTGAAGATCATGATTTGATTGTTCAGGGTAATAGGATGGGAATATGTTTTGGATAAAATATTAAAGGAGTTGATAACCCCTGTTTTAATGCATTCACCCCTGCTACGGTTTTGTAACAGGGGTGAATTGTTTCTGTTTTGTTGTTTAAACTTAATATTTAAGTCCCTTTAATACTCTATTCCCTACTTGAATTAAGTAAATTCCTGTATCCCAATTAGAACAATTAATTTTAATATTCTGTTCCAATGGCGTTGGTTTATAACTATAAACGATTTTACCCGCTACATTTGATACCTGTATATTCTTAGTATTCGCAGGAATGGATAAAATAAATTCATCGGAGAATGAAGTCGTATTAATCAAATTCTCTTTTTCTTTTATACTAATCTGGCTTGGATTACCTTTCGATTGTATAAGTTCTACGTTTACTTCGTCCATTCCATCGGTAATAGTCAGAATGGCTTTTCTTTCCGTTTGTTCTTCCGGTAATTTGTCATAAGCGATTCTTATTGTGTCTAAAGTCAATCCGTTAGGTTTGCTTGTAATTCTGCACCAGTCTTGGTCGATTTTAATCGGTGTTTCATAACCACAATAAGAAAAGAATGCTAATTCTGCCACTCCTGCATCTTTGCCCACTTTTAACGGAACCTCAGAAATAGGGGCTAATACAGAATGAACAATGGCAGGAGCTACTAAATATGATGTATGGTTCTGCCCGGCCGGGAAGAAATCACTTGCGGCTTTCCATTCATCTTTATGTTTTAAATAAGCTGTGTTTCCATGATCTCGGAAATTTGCTGTTGCCATACGTACATCCACTCCATCATTCTTTTCAGGTATTCCACTTATTACGATGAAGAATTCCTCATTTATGCTTACAGGTTTGCTGAATTCAAAAGTAGTCGGTGGAATGCTTGTTCCTCCTCCTGTCTCCAATTCGAAAACTCTCCATGAAGATGACTCCAATACTTCTCCGGGTAATCCGTTTTCACTTTTGCATAGTTTTACACTTACATCGGCTATTTGGTCGAGTAGTTCTGTTGCTGTTGCCTTAGTGAAATAAGCATTTACTCCATACACCATAATAGGGCGTGAAGGTTTTGAAAACTTTTCAGCATATTCGGTTATCTTCATCTTATTTGTTCCCGGAAAACTGCCATAGCCGTCTCCCAAATCAAAAGTGAATGGAGTATCATTCGGTTGAAAATTGGAAATAAGTCCGCTATATTCAACAGAAACATCTAATGAAGTACTAGAACTTCCATGCTGATTGGATACATCCAAGCTCACATTTTGATCATGTAAAAAAGTATAGTTTACATTCGGATTTTCTTCTGAACTGGTAATTGTTTGTGTTCCATCCTCACCGATTCCTGTAAATTCCCACATTCGTTTTGTAGGATAGTGAAGTGAATTGTCTTTATATTGTACGGTAACAAGAGGAGCAATCATCGGATGGCGAGTTGAGAAGTATCTGAATGTAGCCGGCGGTAAAATATCGGCAACAGGCTTTTCTCCTGTTACTTCTACAAATCCTGTTTTTGTTATGATATCGCTTCCATTCGAATTACTGACAGTCAGAGATATATCATAAGTACCATCTTTTGTGTAATAAACGGTTGGATTTTGTTGTGTTGACGAAGAAGGAGTACCTCCGGGAAAATTCCATAGCCAACTATCGGGTTCACCAACCGAAAGGTCTGTCAAATAGATTGTTTCACCTGTTTTTACTTCTACTTTCTCAATCACTTTCGGGGTGGAAATGGTAATGCCGTCTATGGCAAACTCTCCCATGTATCCATTATACACCCATTGTAAATAAACCGTTTTTCCGGCATAAGCCGATAAATCCTTCTTAATATATCTCCATACCCAGTTTTTAGGTTCTTTTTCGTCATCACTATTCCATAATGGCAACCATTGGTCGTTATCCATAGATATGTTTAAAGTGAGCGTACAATAACCTTGATTTAAACTGAGTGAATATCCTGCATAGAAAGATATATCAGCATTGGCAGGAACAGTTATAGCATTACTTGTGGCTGTAGCCTGCCCTCTATCTCCATAACGATAAGAACCTTCTATAAATAATGAGGTTATATTAGTGTTATCTATTGTAGAGAAGCTTTTAGACTCCTCCATAACTTTGTTTTCCCATACTATAGAAGGACTTTCGGATGCTAATTTCCAATAATCAGTACCCTTATCAAAGTTTTCTTCCCAGAATATTTCTGCACTTGCTTCTGATTTTACACTAAAATCGGCCTTTAGTGACGCATCCGTAGCCTTAGAAAGAACAAAGGACGGTGAAAGCGTTTTCTCCTTAAATGATAAAGCCGGAGATTGCTTCAGTGCTTTTTGTATGTCAGCCTTGCTTTTAACAGGTTCTAATGTTTGTCCGAATGCAAATGTTCCATATGTGCATGATAATGCTAATAAATAAATTAAATATCGTTTCATAGTTATCTGTTTTAGAGTTTAGATATTTTTATTTGTTGAATTGTTTTCCCATCATAAGCTTGAATTATATATATACCTGTCGGTAGCTTTGATAGACTTACATTGTCTGTTACATCTTCAACACCCATAATTAAAGTTCCCGCAACATTAAAGATCAAGATTCTTTTGATTGATCCGTCAGTAGGAACTATCAGACTTTCTTTTTGCGTATCGTAATATAATTGAGATTGTCTGTTATCCGGTGAGATACGATCCGGATTGACGCCTGCCTCAATCGGGTCGGAGACTGTTTCAGCACTCGTTTTCCCATCTGCTATTGCCGTTATGGTATATCTGTATGTTCCAAATGGCTTTTGTTCATTGTCAATAAGAGTGGTTTCTTTTAGGTTGTCCGTTAAAATAACCTCATCAGGACTTCTCACAATTTTGTAGTGAAGATCATCCGGATTTATCCAACCGTTATTAATACCATTAGTTGGAGCTTTAAAACTAAGAATAACGGTAGATGGGTCATCAGAAATAGTGCATGTTAATTCTGTAACAGGATTAGGAGTATCCGGACCTACCCATTCGGTTTCGATAAAGGTTTCAGGGCTGATGTACTGGTCAATATAAGTGATAACTTTATACTGATACTTGCCCGGTTCCTCTATACTATCGTCAATATAAGTTTCCTTAACTCCGGGAATCGGATCATTGAAAGTCTGTAAGAGTTGTGTACCTTTATACAATTCTGCTTTAGTTAAACGGTTTATTGGAAGTCCTGTATCGGAAACTGTTGTATTCATCCAAGAAACAGTCACAGCTAAAGCTCCATTTTCGTCAGGAGTAGCATTTAGTTCAGTAACACCGGCGGGCATATTTATTTCTTCTACAGCTATATCATCAATATAAATAGAAGAACTGGAGCTAGTTTCTTGATAACAATTTATCCCTATATTCCAATATCCGTCTTTGTCGACTTGGAAAATAACTTCTTGAGTTCTATAGAGGGCATAGTCTACTTTAATATCTGACATTAGAATATGGTTTTGCTCATCCGCGGTATTTCCCTCCCCTATAGTAACCTTTAAAGTTCTTGTATAATCCGGGCTGGTTGCAAAATCCAATTTCGTTAAGAAAGAAAGTTTATATTTCTGATTAGCCTTTAGTTTTAAGTTTGGCGTTATCAACCACTCATCAGCGGAATCTCCTCCATAATATTCCATTTTAGGGGATACTGATTTTGGCCAATCTGTCCAATGCCACTTATAATTATCCTCATTACCATCTATAATAGTGAAGAATTCTGTATTTTCTTTCTGTTCAAAGTCTTCGTTGAAAGGAATATTTTTTCCTCCTCCGGCAACTATACGCTCAGAAGTGGTTGGTGAACCAGTTCCGGCAGAAGAACATGGAGTAATGGTATAAGTATATCCGTTCAGCTCTTCTATATTATCTATATAAGGTAAAGCTCCCTTATAAGCTTCTTCTAGAATCACTTCACCCGGATTACGTACTATTAAATAATTCAGAGAGGTTAAATCTATCCATCCGTCATTTTCTCCTGTTACAGGAGGGGTGAAGTTGATGGTGACGTTTTCTCCTTCTACCGTAATATTGAGATCTGTTATGGCTCCGGGTACATCTGCACCTATCCATGGGGAACTAACGGTTGCTTCTTCGCCTGCTTTATCTCCAATATAACTAATTACTTTATAAGTATATTTACCCGCTTCAGGAAGCTCTGTGTCTATATAGCTCTCTTCTGCACCAAGTTCAGGATTATCAAAAGTATTTAATAGTTCTGTTCCTCTGTATAATTCTACCTTCGATAGGAAGTTTATAGGTGAACCCGCTGCTGATAAAGCACTGTTCTTCCATGATATGGTAGCAGCTAAAACTCCATTTTCTTCCGGTAATACGGTCAAATCGCTGACTTTTTCCGGTGTGAGTTCTTCTTCTTCAACTGAAATGTCATCAATATATATGGTTTCGTAATTAGTGTCTCCAAAACAATTGAATCCTATATTCCAGAAACCATCTTCTTTTACAAAGAAACGTATTTCTTGTTTTTCATATATTGCATAATCAACAATAATTTCATCTTTCAATATTTGGTTTTGACTTTCTATAGTCGCTCCTTGCCCCAATGTTATTTTCAAAGTTTTCGTATTCTCGGCGTATCTTGCATTTGCTATTCGGGTATAGAATGTAAGTTTGTAGTTTTTATTAGTCTGAAGGTTAAGTCGTGGAGTAATTAACCACATATCAATAGGTGATGTTCCTCCCCAGTATTGTGCGGCTTTCTCTGTAGAAGCGTAACTCCAATTACGATCACCTTTCCCATCAATAGAAGTGAATAAGTCAAAACTCTCACTTGTATCAAAACTCTCAGAATAAGGAATATCTTTGGCCGTACCCGCAACTACTTTATTGGAAATAGTTGAGTTACCTTGTCCTACTTGATTATATGGTATGACAGTATATGTATAGCTGGCTAACTCGTTTACTGTATCCATATAAGGTATATTCCCTTTGTATGCTTCCTCCAGAGTTACATTTCCGGGGTTACGAAGTATTTTGTAAGAAAGTTCTTGTGTGTTAACCCATCCATCATTTTTCCCTTTTGTCGGTGGAGTAAAATCTACAGAAACTGTTTGCATGTCTGCCGTAGCAATTAAATCTGTAACAGCATTAGGAGTATCTTCTCCAATCCACGGTGACGTAACATTCTTAGGCGTACCAAGAGCATCACCGTCTTCGTTAAACGGAACGACCTTATATACATATTTCCCCGGCTGTTCTATTTGATTATTATCTGTCCATTCTACCGGATTGCCAATCGATGTATTTAAGAGAGTTTCAATAAGAGCTCCGTCGCGATATATCTTAGTACCCGATAATGAAGATAATTCTCCTCCCATATTGTTGGTAGAAGGATTTGTCCATGATAAATTGGCTGTTAATGCTCCATTTTCTCCGGCTGTAACCTTTAGATCATTGATTGGAGCCGGATATGTCGCTTCTGTGGTTATATCAATCTGCTTAATATAAAGATTGCCTTCCCATGCACCACTATAACAGTAAAATCCAATATACCATATTCCTGATTCAGAAACAGAAAAAGACGCTTCTTTAGTAGCATAATAACTGATTATGCAGTTTTCATCCTTGAATAGTTCTATTGTTTGGACTTCTGGTGTTTTTTCATTTCCAATAGTGACTTTGAGTTTTTCTTTCTCCATCCTATAAGGTCTCTCTGTCTTAATTAGGAAACTCAATTTATATGCTTTCCCTTTTGTTAATTGGAGCCCAGGTGTAAATAACCAATCATCCCCTGGTAAGCTCTTGTCAAATTTGTAAACAACCTCTTGCTGATCATTTAAGCCCCAACTGCTTCCTTCATTTAAATCAAGGATAGTCCAATCACGATTAAATATCTCTTCGTCTGAGAAATCAAAAGAGTAAGGGATTGTTTCTTGTGCATAACTGTTAATCGTTATCGTAGATAAAATAAACGATAAAATGTAAAGTAAAATAGTTCTCTTCATACACGTATAGTTTTAGTTTGTTAATAATTCTAAGTCGTATCGTGTTTAAAATAAAATGAATATAGTTAATTCAGATGAGTGCATATGCAAATATAATAAATTATTTTAATACTAGTCAACTTTATGTAAAATAATTATATATTATACTTAATATATGATGTAATGTAAGAAAATAAGGCTAATGCAGAATGATTTATTATTTTGGAATAAATCTTCGTTTAAAGCATACACGGTATGAAATGTAAGAATAGAGTATTAAAGTGAAAAAAGGAAGAAGCAATAGATTCGCTTTCTTTCTATTTGTTTTCTGTAGAGGTAATGTCTTCTATGTCAATAATAGTAGATACTTCCGTGATTTTAGATTCAGCTTTATTCTGAATGCCTGCCATAAACTCAGTATCACTTTTTATCTTTTTGAGTGCCATTTGAGCCGCATTCTGTTGAGACTCTTTTTTGGAATAACCTATTCCTGTTCCTCCTGATATACCTTCTATGAGTACTTCTGTTTGGAATACGGGATTACTACTATGATCTTGAAATTGTTCTATCAATTCAAAAGAAACGGTGAATTTGTTCTTTTGACTCCATTCTATGAGCTTTGATTTAAAGTTGACTTCTTTACGTGCTATTTTATCAAGGTTAAGATAACGGTCGATAATTCGTTCCTCCATGAAATGCTTGCACACTTCATAACCTTTATCTAAATATATGGCACCAATTAAAGCCTCAAAAGCATTTCCGCACATATAACTATTATGTGAAGAGCTACGGGTGGAAGATTTTATTAACTTGTCAAGTCCGATTTCTACAGCCAGTTTGTTAAGTGTTTCACGTTGTACAATTTTTGAGCGAGTATTAGTTAAAAATCCTTCTCTCTTTCCTTCGAATTTATTGTAAACAATATCTGCTACAACAGCATCTAAAATAGCATCACCTAGGAATTCCAGACGTTCATTATTAACTAAACGACCCTTGTCAGACTTTACAGAAGATGATTTATGAAGTAAAGCCTGTTCGTAGATACGAATATCTCCGGGATAGAAACCAAGTATCTTATGAAAACAAAGATAAGACTCTTTATCCTTTCGGAAAAAGGGTCTTATCCAATTTGTTATAGTATGCAACACGATTTATTCTGCGTATTTCTTAAAAATTACACAAGCGTTGTGTCCGCCGAAACCGAATGTGTTTGATAAGGCAACATTTACTTCACGCTTTTGAGCTTTGTTGAAAGTAAAGTTAAGATCGTAATCAATGTTTTCGTCATTATCTCCTTCTTCATGGTTGATAGTCGGAGGAACAATTCCGTTTCGAATAGCAAGAATACTTGCTATTGCTTCTACTGCTCCGGCAGCACCTAAAAGGTGTCCTGTCATAGATTTAGTAGAACTGATGTTTAGTTTGTAAGCATGGTCGCCAAATACTTCTTTGATTGCTTTTACTTCTGAAACATCTCCTACAGGGGTAGAAGTCCCGTGAACATTGATATAGTCTATTTCTTCCGGTTTCATTTCGGCATCTTCCAATGCATTTTCCATAACTAATCTTGCTCCTAATCCTTCCGGATGTGAAGCTGTCAGATGGTATGCATCAGCAGACATTCCGGTTCCTACGATTTCTGCGTAGATTTTTGCACCGCGTGCTTTGGCATGTTCCAATTCTTCAAGAATGATGCAACCACCACCTTCACCCATTACAAAGCCGTCACGGCTTGCACTGAATGGACGAGATGCTTTCTGAGGTTCATCATTACGGGTTGATAACGCATGCATTGCATTGAAACCTCCTACGCCTGCCGCTGCAATTGCTGCTTCTGAGCCTCCGGTGACAATAGCATTCGCTTTGCCCAAACGAATATAATTGAATGCATCGGAAATAGCGTTAGTGGAAGTTGCGCAAGCCGAACAAGTTGCAAAGTTAGGACCGTGAAATCCATACATAATGGATATTTGTCCGGCAGCAATATCGGAAATCATTTTAGGTATGAAGAATGGATTGAATTTAGGACCGTTTTCTTTATTCAAGGCGTAATTCCCCACTTCTTCTTCAAAAGTACGGATACCACCGATTCCGGCTCCAAATATAACTCCTATTCTGTTTAAATCCTCATTTTCGACATCAAGGCCTGAATCTTCAACTGCTTCTTTGGCAACAGCCACAGCATATTGAGTATACAAATCCATCTTTCTCGCTTCTTTACGATCCATGTATTTGTTTACATCAAAACCTTTTACTTCACATGCAAATTGAGTTTTAAAGAGTGAAGCATCGAAATGAGTAATAGGTCCTGCTCCGCTTACACCATTAATAAGATTGTTCCAAAATTCCGGAACAGTATTACCAAGGGGAGTAATGGCACCAAGACCTGTTACTACAACTCTTTTTAATTCCATATTCTGAAATTCAGATTACTTAGCGTTAGCTTCGATGTAAGATACAGCATCACCTACAGTAGTGATTTTTTCTGCTTGATCATCAGGAATAGAGATACCGAATTCTTTTTCGAATTCCATAATCAATTCAACAGTGTCAAGAGAGTCTGCTCCTAGATCATTAGTGAAGCTTGCTTCGTTTTTAACCTCTGATTCTTCAACACCTAATTTATCAACGATAATAGCTTTTACTCTTGATGCAATTTCAGACATAACTTTAAGTTTTTAATTAATAAATTGAATTATTTGTTTAAATTTGCAGCTGCAAAGGAATGAATATTTCTTGTTTCGAGCAAATATTTAAGCAATTAAATTCGTTTTTTTGCACATTTTTTTGAGTTGTGTGCACAAAAAGCCTTGTTTATGCGTATAAAAATAGGAATTTTTGCATCTGGTTCAGGTACAAATGCCGAAAATATTATTCGTTATTTCAGTGAAAAGCCTTCTTTTCAAGTAACTTTAATCGTATCCAATAAGGAGGATGCCTATGTATTGGAACGCGCCCGTAAATTTGATATACCGGCTATTGTTTGTTCTAAGATGGACTTTCTAAGTACAAATAAAGTGGTGGATATATTGCGTGGGTATAAGATCGATTTTATTATCTTAGCAGGCTTCTTACTTCGTATTCCTGAAAATATTATTCATATTTATCCAAATCGCATTGTAAATATTCATCCGGCTTTATTGCCGAAATACGGAGGGAAAGGAATGTATGGTGATCATGTACATGAGGCTGTTGTTAAAGCAGGCGAGCATGAATCTGGTATTACTATACATTATATAAATGAACGTTATGATGAAGGAAATATAATCTTTCAGGTTTCTTGCAGAGTTTTACCGTCAGATACTCCGCATGATGTGGCAGAGAAGGTTCATGCATTAGAGTATAAATACTATCCAAGGGTAATTGAGGATGTCTTGCAAACAGTCTTTACGTGAGAACTAATAATTCATCTTTTATTTGGTATGAGGTGTATGGAAAACCTTCTTGTTTCTTCAGATACCTACATGTTATTAGAAAGAGTATAGAGGAATGAAAACACTTATCTTTGAAAGCATTTAGAGCACAGTTCAGGGGAGTAAGGGATAAAGCATTCTTCTTGTACAGATTAACTAAGTTATATGCATAATAGGAAAAGCCC
>ENA-USUG01000471-USUG01000471.1-human-gut-metagenome-genome-assembly--contig:-NODE-471-length-68210-cov-6.944418_pt1 | contig 68210 bp, 62 predicted proteins | sample MGYA00250059_ERZ773394 | MGnify/ENA primary metagenome ERZ773394 (study PRJEB29103, sample SAMN06111957) | human gut metagenome | biome: human gut; feature: ankylosing spondylitis patient; material... | reverse complement strand
TAGTGTTTCTTATGGTATGGAACCTGAACAAGAAGCCTTATCTATTGTTTCCTTCAAGGACTGAGAGGCCGCTTCCCCAGTTAATAAATTAAACCCCAATTTATTTCAACGTATATATAAATTCAAAACACCGTATGGTATACTGACAATGTTGCTGCCTCCATACTGGCAACAGGAAGGAGGCGAATTACATGGATTTTTTCGCTTCTCTTATTGTCACTATTATGGGTGGTGTAATTTGCCATTACATCATCAAATGGCTGGACGGTGATATGTAGTCAGTAATGAGCCTGTGGACTTAAGCCCACCACCAAAAAAGGGAATAGAAAACCCCAGAGTTGCCGCTCTGGGGTTTTTGATGTTAATAGTCAAATTACATGGACTATTCACTTCTCTTTGCCTACTGGCATTATAGCATATGCAATTTAACAATACAATATGCAAATTTAATAGAAAGTGGGTATGTTCTTGCTTTTCTTGTCTTATCATGCTATACTATCACCCGTTACAAAACCCGAAAAAACCAAGGTCTTACAAGGGTTTCGCCGATTCCCGGCGTAAAGAAGATGATAGAAAAGACATCCACCGGATTTCTTTCCTATCCGCTACGGCGCGTGTGTTCGTGACCTTCCACACGTAAAACAAAACTTCTATTAATATAAGTTTATATAGATTTATCCTTAGTTACCAAGCCGGAAAACACAGCGTTTTCCGACTTTTTCTTTTTATCTTAGTTTATCCACGTTCATGCAATTTTGGACAAATTTTGGACAAAAAAAAAGAAGAGCTTCCACACAGGAAACTCTTAATGGGATATGGAAGGGTTGCCCTTCCAGCAGTATCGGCGCCTATATCAACCTTTTTCATCATCATTCACGGACATATCCCAAGCGCGCCACCGTCCATCTGTAAAATCATTGTCATGTAGTTTATCATGTTGAACACCTCCAGTTTCCATTTCAGTTCCACATTACCTAAAGCTTGTTTTCCTTCCACAGTAATTGAAGATACAACCGCCACAAAGATTCCAAAGGCTAATATCTATTTTCCAACAATATACGCCATATATTTGCCATTGTCAAACCTTACTTGAGCCAATACCATCCTTTAAAACATGATAGCAATCTTCTGCATCTCTTCCGCTTTCGTATCCGGTAGAACATGACTATACAGATCCATCGTCATAGCAAGTGAGCTATGCCCCAGGATTGTTTTCAATACCTGCGGCGGCATTCCTGCTTCTATCGCACGTGTTGCAAAAGTATGCCGGAATACATGGCTTGTGATTCTCGGGAAATCATGACCAGCTTCCCGGATCCGTTTTACCGTTCGATCTATTTCAGCCTGAATCCGTTCCCTGCTGATCGGACCACCCTCTTCATTGCAGAATAAATACTGATTCATATTCACAATCTTGAAATTCCAATACTTCCGCTGTGCCTCTATATGCTCCACCACGGCAGCAGTCAACGGAATGTCTCTGGTAGAGGTTCTTGTCTTCGGTGTATCTTCAATATACCCTTGCCCCTCTATGTATTTCAATGTGCGCTGAACATGAATCACATTCTGTTTCTTATCAATATCAGAGTATTTAAGTCCCTGCATCTCTCCTTTTCTCATTCCGGTCTGAAGCATCACTGCAAAGAAATGGTATAAATAGCTCTCTTTTGCATATTCCATAAACAGATCTTGCTGTTCTTTCGTCAGTGCTATCCGCTCCTTTTTCTTTCCTGTTTGCCGTGGCAGCTCCGCCAGTCCTACCGGATTGCGTTCAATCAATCCATTCTTCATGGCCTGTTTCAGGCACCCATTCAAAACGGCCGATACAACTTTGATGCTTGATAATGCATATCCCTCTTTCACCAGATCATTGTATAATTTCTGAATATGCTCGCCCCGGATCTCTGAGATCAGCCTGCTGCCGAGTCTCTTTTTTATAATACTCTGATAATATTTTTCATAGCTCGTATAGGTTCCTATTTTCACCCGGTTCTTTTTATATTCTTCCAACCATGTTTTATACCATTCATTCAGAGTGATCTTATCCTTTACCACATATATTCCATGCTCCAACTTATATTTAAGCTCAGTCATATCTTTTTGAACCTTAGTTATTGTCGTACCTTGTACCGTGTAAGTTGTTCCACTGTACATAAAGCGCCCTTCAAATGTATTTCCTCGCTGTCTGATCCCCTTTGGTAATTTTCTGCCTCTCTTATCAACTGCCATGCTCTACTCCTTTCTGAACATAAGTTCAAGTATTGCAATAAGCCAACATGACAGTTATAATCATGTTGACCCTTTATCGTGTGTATTGGGTTATTTCTGTTTGGCCCCGTAGCGTTGCCGCGCTGTGGGGCTTTGTTATATCACCTTCTTTCATTCTGCAACATTTTTGGTATTCGTTTGTTTTCGAAAAGCAACGTTTTCTATATTCGTTTCGTTTTTTATTTTGATAGTCCGTCAAGAATCCGTCTCGTTAATCGTACACTTCTTGCGTTTTTGTTATGCGAACGTTCGCTATTATCTACCCGAACGCTCGCTATTCGTTCCATGCAGTAACTACGCTATTTTTAGTATATTCGTCGTTTTGGAAACGCAACGTTTTTCTCTATTCGTCGGTTTTGAAAATTTGCATTTACTGGTGGGGGTTCGACATCAATGTCGAGGTGTCATAACTGGAAAATTTTATTAAACGCTTGTTAATTCTTGACCATCATCAAATTGATGATTCGTTAATCTGTCCGCCGTCCTGCTTCAGATATTGGTAGTATCTTAGTTAGGAAGGGCAGCAGTTGAATAATACCTCTCTTCTTTTTTAAGTAAAACACTTTCAATCTGTCCACCGTCCCGTTCCGGTGTTGGCGCACCTTCCCGGGAAGGGCGGGCATTTTTGTTCTTTATTTTTCATCCTCAATCATTACAGAAAGTACATCCTCGGCTTCAGCTCCAATCGTGTAGACATGCGCCGACCACACTTCTTTCGGTACTTTATCATACCTGTTATACATTCCGATGTATCCGGCATCAATAACGGTTCTGTCATCGTTCGCATCACATCTCACAACCTTATAAACCTTAACAACTGCACTATATTTCATTTTCAAAAATATCTGACTAAATCTCATATCTTTTCTCCTTTATTTGTCGTTTTGTTAGTAACTGCCTCCTGTATCGCCGGAGGCTTGCGGTGAGGGAAGTATGTATAGTATTCGTAAAGCCGTCTACAAAGACTCTTCAATCGCTACATAAATTTTCTCTATAAATGGCCTGATTCGCTCTGGAGTATCCTGCAGGACTCCACTTTTCCACTGGGCAAATTCTTCATCCGTCAGTTTCCGAGCCTCCACTACCATTTCGGCAATCTTAGGCACAGCAACATCAAACATTTCTCTTTCAGTCATGGTTCCGTGCCCTCCTGGCTCTCTCTGCTCTCTTCCCCTCAATTACGCCATAGGCGAAAACCTGACACAAACCAATCGAACCGCAATCATACTTTTTAAATATCTTCTGCAGAGTATTATACGGCACTCCGCCAATACGACTGTGTTGTAAAATATCAAGAACCGCTGCAGCTCTTCTTTGCTCAATTGCTCTATCAATCACAGCTGCAGCTTCTTTTATTCCTTCCGGTTGATCCAGTTTTTCCCTTTCGCTATCCTCTAACTGCAGATATGAAAGCGTAAAATCCTTAAAAGCTTTGTACCCCGGGTGATTCTTATTCAGTACAATCGTCCCATCTTGCCTTGAAAATAATGTCAATGTTTCAATCTTTTCTCCGTCACCCCACGATCTCAAGAAGCTCTCGATCTGGGACAGGGTCAAGTCCCCGACCTCACATGCTTCTACCTTTAAATCTTCGTCAATTACCTCGTAAGCCATTTTTCTCTTGTCCTTTCCCCGGACTCCATGCTATGATAATTGTAGTTGTTGGCTGGAATCCGGTCATATACCGCCCCTATCGGTGTTGCAGCACTGATAAGGGCTTTTTCTTTATACTGCTTCTTGTACCTGTGATCTACCAAAGAACCGGGCGTTATATATTGCTCCATCTCCTTTAGAACCCCAGATCAACGAGCATCCAAACAATGCTCTTGAGCCGTGTATTACTTCATATCCGAGCTTTTTCCATCCGGCCCATGTATTTGTCTCCTCGGTCACTCCTGCTGCCTCTTTGCTCATCTCAATGCGCTCTGCGTTGATCTCTTCTGCTTTGGCTGATAACCAAGCTCTGTGCAATGCCTCTGCAAAGCTGATATCCTGTTTTCTGTAATTCTCCCAGGCATTCAACATGATTTTCTTCAGATCATACTTCATAGTCTCTGTACTCCTTTCTTTCAAGTCTCGGGAAGCTTCCGATCAAGTCATCTTCCTGACTATTGCTAAGCACCCGGGCCGCTCACAGGTATATGGTCTTTGATTTCACATCTTTTCGGGATGTTCGTTTGCTTTCCTTTAACTTGTAACTATATTATATAAGATATGTACATATCTTTCAATTGACATTATCGCCAAATATGTACGTATCTTTTCGTCAATTTTGTATATGTACATATCTTTACAATTGTGATATAATTAAGGCATACTAGAGAAAGTATATCCATTTTTATAATCATGAAAGGATGTGAAACTATGACCTTAACTGAACAGCGCAAAGAAAGCATGTATAAATACGCTAAAGCAAAACTTAAACGAATCCCTTTGGATGTTCAAAAAGAAAAATACGATGAAATTAAAGCAGCAGCCACAGCAGCAGGCGAATCTGTTAACGGATATATAAAGAGAGCCGTTGATGAGCGAATGGAGCGTGAGCAATAATGTTTTTCTTTCTGAAGCCAACATTTGACTTTGATTCTCTTCCAGATAGTAAAATATTACTTTGGTTATTGTTCTTTCTCTTTCCACGCGCTGAAATAGTTTTTAAAGACGATTTTGAAGACGATTCATTTTGGGAAGATTATGAATGATTATATCCGGTACATTTACTTTGATCAGAGCGAAAGTATCAGCAATTACATTGATGCTCTTGCATACTGCTGCCGGATATGCTATATTGAAAATACGAAGAGGGAAACCGCAAGCGGCTACCCCGATTATAATGTTAAGCTATTATACAATAGCCGTCACTATTCGCAGTAGTGGCGGCTATCTTCGTTTGTCCTTGAAAATCTCATAACAAAGACCTACAAGGGCAACAATGAATATACAAAACTGAATCAGATCAGAATATGTAACCATCGCATCGCCCTCCTTTCTTTCGTCTGGAGGGTGTTTTGTCCCTCCGTAATTGGAGGGTAGCCGCCTGCTTTTGGTTTCCCTGCCTGTATATTATCATGCAGGCAGCAGGCAATCAACCATCTTTTTTGATTTCAAAATATATTTCTTGGAATATCCCACATTAATTCCGGAATAATATAAAATCTTCCCGGATCCCTTCATAAAGTGACACCGGGGCAGCAGTCCAATCACTCTTTCTACTCCTCGCCATAATCAATTGTGATATTCAAATCCATATCAATATCAGTCTCAATCTTATCTGTGAATAGACCATACCTCTTTCCGATCAGCTCTGCAGCCTTCAGCCGGTCCTTTTCAGACGGTGTTTTCTCCAGCTTTCTTGCCTTACTGTGACCATCACCAATACCTTCGACTATAATCTCTTCCGACGTTGACTCGCCACGCATTACTGCAGTCAGATACCTCAACACTTCATTCTGATCAGCTATCAGCTCTGATTCTTTCTCGGCCATCCGCTTCTCTATATATTCCTTGATGCCACTTCTTGCAACCAGTTTATATGCATTTCCTCTTGCATACCTCGGAGAATACCCGGCCCGTACTGCTGCCGCTTCCGCATTCAGATCTATTAAATATTCGTCTGCAAATCTTCTTTGCCTATCTTTCATTTCAATCACCTCCCGTAGTTCCCCCGTGGTTCAACCCTTGTTCGTTTGTAATTTCTCTTGGTTTGCTCTTGCTTCGCTACACACAGCATTCATTCAGACATTAAATTTCATCAAAGTTTTCACGCTTCCGCCGTGGATCTCTCGGGTTCGTCCGGGGTTCATTTGATTTACACATTAAAATATATCAATCTACCATCCAAGGACAGCCCTCTCGACTTCACTGTAACCGGTCCGCTGAAAGTTATCAATTCCAATGTGCATGATCGGGTACGGTGTCAGGTACTGGTTATGATATTCTTTATATCTCCGGTTTACATGTGGCAGCCTGAGCTTTCTCAAAGCCTTTCTTTCAATATCGCCCGCCTTTGCTCCTGAACACCCCATTCGCTCCCCGATCTGCTTCATTGTACGCCGTTCAAAATAATGCTCCCGGATCACTCGCCTCTGCTCTTCCGGAAGATTATCAATGAGATAGTTCAGTTCCTCCTGCATCATTTCCCGGTCACATTTTTTAATTGCGTCCTCTTCCAGATTCTGACCAGACGCAATGAGATCTCGAAGGGCAATCTTATCATTATCCTGACTAACAACAGAATCAAGACTGCTCACATTCGCCTTATTTGCGCTTTCCCGTATATCCCTGAGTTCTTCTTCACTTACACCAAGAAAAGCCCTACAAGCTAACTCAGACGGTTCACAGCCGCATTCCTGTTCATACTGCCGGACAAATCTCTTGTATCTCATAACGGCCTGATACATCGCCGACGGCAATCTGACAGATCCATTATTCTCTATGTACCTCTGCATTCTCATTTTCAACCAAAAGGTCAGATAGCTGATGAACTTTGTTCCCTGATCCGGCTTGTAATGTTCAACTGCAGCATTAAGCCCCAGGTATCCCTCTTGCATCAGATCATCCATTTCAGCATATCCGCTGTATCTCTTGGCCACTTTGTAAATATATGCTTTGGTCTGCTGCCATAACTGCAGCATATTCTCTGCAGTTTTTTCTCCGGCTTGAATCCTTACTACAAGCTGTTCGTTTGTCATGCTTTTCCAACTCTCCAACTCACTTTCACCTTCGTGTCCTCATTCGCTTAGCTAACTCTTCCCTTAATCTTTTGGCTTCTCCGGGATCATTTTTTATTTTTTCAAAATAATCTCTAGCTTCTAAGGATAAATACAGAATCCTGGACACAGCATTTTCTTTACCAATTCCATAATTAGCCATATCATGTAACTCTTCTAAAGTCCATTCGCCTTCAACTACAGTTAACATTTGTACACTTCCGCCCTGCGCCTCTATTTTTTCCTTCACAGCATGCCCGGCCGCCATCTCACTAACTGCGTCAACTACTATGTGGGGCTCATTTTTATCTACACCATTCTCTTTAAAATCTGCTATTATATTTACCTTCATTTTCTTACTTGTGTTCCTTTCTTTCCTGCGGGTTCTCATATATACAGTCAAATTTCCCTCAAGTAAGGTGCAAACCCTTGAAAATACTGGGCTTACCTTACTTGTGGACACCCTCAAGTAAGGTATTCCTTTATTTGCTTACTTGCGGATTACCCTCAAGTAAAGTAAAGCCTTATAAATACTACATATTTTACTTACCTGTTGGTTTTTTCACTGGGTATATGAGCACCCTCAACTAAGCTTATATACCATTTCTTTTCTGCCCCAAATCCAGCAGACTTCATTTTTATAATTTGCTCTTTTTTCAGTTCAGCTTTTGCTTCTCGCATAGCGCTTTTACTTATCCCAAGTATCTGCGCCAATTCATTAAGCTCTGACGCTTCCTTCTGTCCTTCCTGAAGTGACTCAATAATAAATTCTTTTGCCGCTTCCTTCGCAGGAGCTTGTTTCACATTGTATACACTTTCAGATACAAACTCTCTATCTTTCTTGGTAGTATAACCCTTGGTCTCTATCTTTCCATCGTTGATAGAAAACAGAACACTATCCGAAGTCATGCCATAGTTTGACTTTTCATGAGAGATATACCGGATACCCTGTTCAGCAGTATTGCCGATCATCATAACGCTTCTCGCTATATCCCATATATCGGCACTGTCTGCGATTCGTTTCCGGCCGTATACACCGCTCTGCTTATTGGCATGTACAATTACAAGAAATGTTGTGCCGTACTTCTCACCAAGCCCTATCAATGGATTCAGACAGGACCTCATAGCGTTTCTCTGTCCCATTTGAATATCTGGCGGTATAAAGCTCTGAATCGGATCAAATATAACTAAGTCTGACTTATGGTATGCAATCAACTGTTCCAGCAGATCACTATTAAATTTGATCTCTGCAAACCGTTCGTCTTTTAAGCTGATAGTAAAAATGTTCTTAAGGTTCGCCCCTGCCTTTATCAATCGGCTCTTTAGTGTGTACTCTGGTGAATCTTCTGAAGAGAAAAATAATACCTTGCCAGGTTCACGCACTGCAAAATCTTCCGGTATAGCCCTTTCCAGGAAGCACGGCCTTCCGCTGCTGACTGATCCAGCAATATCACACCAAGCTGTCGTTTTGCCCGCTCCGCCATCTCCAGCCATTACCGTGATCTGATGTCGTGGTATGTAACCGGATATAAGCCACTCCGGTGTTTTTTCCTCTACATCATTTATTGAGAGCATGTCCAGGCTATGCACAGCTTTCGGTGTGACTTTCCCGTGTTCCGTAGTAGTTGTATAGCTACGCTCCGTTTTCCAACCTCTTTTTAAAGCCGGAAATACCTCTTTTGTCAGTTCATGATCTGATAACGGCGGAATACATTTAGCTTCATTTTCTGCCTTTACTGCTGCCATTATAGAATCATTTTCTAACCCTTTCGCCTTTAGACTACCAACAAGCCGGATCAGTGAGCTCACCCTTTTTCCTGATGGTATTTTCTCCGGTTCATGAAAATTCTGGCTCTCTTCGCGCTGTGGTTCCGGTCCGTTAATGAATTTCCTTACCAGTCCGTCTACCCTGGCAACATTAACGCCATCTTCTCTCCATTGCTCCCATTCGTACCTATGGCCGTTTGCGTGTACGCTCGGCGGTGCGATAATATAACCACCTTCGCCTCGAATATCCACGCCCTCATATAATCCCACTCGGTTTTTATGCGGTTCAATATCAAAATAAAAAAGATGGTAACCACCTCTCCCAGTTATACTCTGCCATGTCTCCGGCAACTCTCCGTGCTCATTCTGCCATTCTTTTAATGTTTCATAGCCATTTATACCCTTATTGTCGTCTATGTCCAAATCTATCACTACAAGCCCCTGCGACTTTCGCCCGGTTGCTATGCCGATATTAGCTGCTGGCCACTTTGTCCACCATTCGGTTATCTTTTCCTTATTGCTCGTTGCTTCTTTCTGCCAATTAGATATATATGGTTTCTTCCCGGCTGACTTCTCACCATTTTCCATAGGTGGAATAACAGGGAATACTGCCAAGCCAAACGCTGCATATTCTAACGCCGCCTCTTTTGTATCATTCGTCATGTTCACTCTCCTGCAAGATTCTTCTTGCTCCTTTCGTTGCTTTCAGCGTATTCAACGCTCTGTTGCGCATCGTCTTAACAAACTGTCGGAGTTCCCGCCTGTCTTTTGGTCTCCAATATCCCCGGCCAGATCCGGAACATATAATAGCTCCGTGTTCCCGCTCATAAGCTATACGCTGTTGAAGCTCCCGCGCTGATCCACACCCGGTCATCCTCACAAGCTGTTCTGTCGTGACTGCGTTCTCTCTGCCAAATGGCAGCAGTCCCTCAATCAGGAAGTCAGTCTTGCCGGACTGTTCCTCTGTATGTACTCGGTTATTTCTGTTTTGATTTTCCATTAGTTCACCCCTGTTAATGAATTGAAATACTGATCTACTTTTACACGGTCCCATAATACCCGGCGTCCAATCTGGACCTTTGCACCAATCTCCTCGCCGAGTTTCATTGCATTATTCCGCCCAAGGTTCGTATATGCTCTCAATTCCTCTGTATCCATCAATCTGGATTCTCCGCCTGCTGCTGTACTTGTCCTATTTTTCATAATTGCCATCCTTTCTGTTTATCCTTGTTTAATAATTGTCCTTGACTATATGTTAAACAAAAGTTATAATATTTTCAAACAGCTATTAAACTTTTGTTTGTTTAATACATATTGAAATTAGGAGGAGAATAAACAGTGATAAAAGCAGAATTAAACCCTGAGTGCGGGAAACGTTTAAAGCAGTGCTTAGAAGAATCATTTATTACTCAAGCAGACTTAGCAGAAACATGCGGATTTACACAACAATATATAAGTAATATTGTTACCGGAAAAAAACCCATGACTATTAAAGCTGCTTCTTTATTTTCGGATGCTTTAGGAATTCGGCAAGAATATCTTCTTTGTAAAGATGATGATAAGCGGAATGATGATTACGAGAAGACACAACTTCTTTGCTCTTCACAAGTTGGGCTCGCATACCTTTGGTTACTTAATGCATTTAACATTCGAGCAGTCGGGCTAGTTATCATTCTTGACAACGGCGTTATTGTACCGCTTCATTGTCCTGACTATTTAAATATGAAACTGGACATAGACGAAGAAGATCTTTACGAAGTTGCCCACAACCAGCTTATAGATCACCCTCATGGAATAGATTCGATAAAAGTATGTTGTGACGTTAGCAAAAAAGCTGTTTTTCTTTCCGTCTCTGAATTCAGGCATCTCGTTAAAGATATTAATGATTATATTCGGTTCAAATGTTATGATTTCCTTCAGAGCCGCGATATTTTTAATGAAGAAGTTTTATCTTACGGTGATTGGTTTGATTCCAATGTTATTTTGCAACTAATGCGCCGAGAACGAGAAGCCAATAAGGCTCACTAATAAAAAACCACCAGCCTTTTTCGACTGGTGGTGCAGTCTGTATCATTTTTCCTAACAATTTCTATTTTCACATTAGAAAGGCACCCCGTAGGGTGCCCTATTATTAATTATTATTTTCTATAATTTCATCTATCATAATTCTAATTTTATCTGCATATTTATTGCCTTCAACAAATTCACTAACTGTATAACACTCTGCAATAAATTCATGAATATCCTCAAATTCATGTGCGTGTTTTTCATATTCGTCTATAACACGAGAATTTTCATAAATTTGATATGCACTATCAATTGCATGCATAAATTCATGTGCAAGTAATGTTTCAATGCACAATCCATTTCTAAATCTTTTTATTCCTTGCACATCATTCGTATATTTTCCCTCCATCGTCTTGTATAGCAAAGATCCCCTTTTTACTCCCCATATATAAATGCTTTTGTATTTCTCATCAGATATAACTATTGATGCCTTACATCCATCATAATTGCACCAGCCATTTGAATTCTGAGAATCAAATCCATCCGCCTCTGGCACTCCATATTCTTGATTCCATTCACTAACCTTTTTTTCAGTTCCAATCGATAAAAGTTCAACTCTAGGATATTTATCCACATAATACCTTACTTCATCAATAACTTTTTGATTCTTTCTTTTATACTTTTCTTCATCTGGTAATGCTACGTGTATTACCTTTTCATTTCGTACCAAATCCAATAGTATCCTCCTTTGCAATCACCTAAAACCTAATCTCATAATATCCTACCTTCCAATATCCTGCAATGCCTCTTCCTGCTGCCATCCCTTTTCCCATTTTGGACAAATTTTGGACAAATCTTGATTTTTGTTCTTCTCCATGCTATACTATCACCCGTTACAAAACCCGAAAAACCAAGGTCTTACAAGGGTTTCGCCGATTCCCGGCGCAAAATGAATCGTGTGTTCGTGACCTTCCACACGTAAAACAAAACTAAAGGAGAATTGAAAAATGAAAAACAAAAATCTTAGTTTCATGACCCAGGCAGCCATGATCGCTGCAATCTATGTGGTGCTGACTTACATCTTTGCACCATTTTCTTTCGGAGAAGTACAGGTTCGTATCTCCGAGGCACTCACTATTTTACCAATATTTACACCAGCCGCTATTCCGGGACTCTTTGTCGGATGTCTGATCGGTAATATTCTGGGCGGTGCGATCCTTCCGGATATTGTATTCGGCAGTATTGCAACTCTGATCGGTGCATTTTTCACATGGAAACTGCGTGAGCAGAAGCCGGTTGTCGCAACACTTCCACCGATTATTTCGAATATCATCATCGTTCCGTTCGTACTGCGTTACGGTTATGGTGTGACACTTCCGATTCCGTTTATGATGCTGACGGTTGGAATTGGTGAGGTGATCTCCTGCACTGTTCTTGGTCTGATCGTGTACGGAGCATTGAAGAAATATAAAGGAACACTTTTCCGCACAGCTTAATCTATATTTGAATGGTATCAAAAAGAGCGGACATATAACTCATTTCATAACAGTTATATGTCCGCTCTTTTTTATTTTCTATACACAACTATCCAATATACGCATTTCCGCTTCCGGATGTCATCTGATCCATCTCTTCATACTTCACGCTGTGTCTTGTACTGTCATTCAAGTCTTCATACACAACATTCGTATCACTATATCCCACCAGAATAACCGCATTCTGCGAATCCAGCATTGCAATGACCGGTCTGCCCTGATTGATAATGTACAGGATCTCTTCTGTCGTACATCCGGTCAGGTCATAGGCAGCACCATCATTTATATCCTTCAAAATATCAATTGGCTTCTCCTGGTTTTTAAGACGGTCCTTGATTGTATTTAATACGTCATCTTTCTCTGTGATCGAATACTGCAGGTTACGGTTACCACGCTCCCATACATAGTCCTGTGAGGAATCGACTACCACTCCGTTGTAATCATTTGCTTTCTTGATCGCATCCCCTGCCTTTGTATACACGCCCTGGATCTCACCATGTCCATAGACATAATATTTCTCCGGTGCGTCTTTGTCTGAAAATGTGATCGTCTGCGGTGTCTCGAACAGGATCTGTTTTGGTTTCAGTACTTTTGGTTCCTTATCCGATATCCCATCATTGTATGTCAGTCGTACCTGTGTCTGCTTCAGATCTGTCGCATATGTCTCCAGTGTAATATTGCTTTTCGTCTTCTGTTCATTGTTCGTAATATAATCCGGAGCTGTTGCAGTATAGGTGTCCCCATCCTTTGATGCACGCTCCAGCGTGATCATATCTTCATCAAATGCTGCATTTAAAATGTAAATGCCATCTGTCTGATAGGTTTTGATCACTTTTCCTTTTTGATTCCGGATCTCCAATTTGTACATTGGGACGGTTGCTTCTCCGGACACGGTATTTCCTATGTCTTCCGTCTTCGCAATTCCATATACAAAATCACTTCTGATGAAGCCCAGTGGACGGATGCATTCTCCTTCGCTGCAGGTTATTTTCTGCTTCTTCCCTGTCCCTACATTCAGGATCGATACTTTCGTTGCAGTTCCAAGTTCTCCGTCTGCCTGATATGCGATCAGACTTCCATCTTCCGATACGACATACTGCTGTGCGTCCAGACCTTTGACCAGTACTGTTTTCTCATCATCCTCTATACTATACTGATATAGTGTACCGTCCACCATGGTGTAGAGCATGTCTGTCTTCGCATCATAATAAGACATTTCTCCCAGTTCACTGACTGCCTGTGCATAAGATTTATTGGTAGAGATAAAGACTTTCTCTTCCACGGAATTTTTCTCTATATCGTAATAATATACGGCCACTCCGACTTCACCTTCATGCTCACCACGATTCATATATCCCGACACAAGGAAGGTCGTGTTGCCCTTTGCGTCTACTTTCAAAATCTTGATCTTGTGATCCGGAACCAGATTTCTCACATCTGTATTTTCCGCATCTGCAAATCCAAATACAAGTGACACCTCATCCGAATCTTTATTATAATTCCAAAGTTCATTTGCCTCGACGAATGATACGATCGTCCCGTCTTTATTCACCTTATAAGACAGATTCGTTGGTGCAATTCCGAGGATAATTCCCTTCTCATTCAGAACCTTCTTCGTCGCATCAAATATCTGATCCATCGTTCTGTCATAATCTAAGAGGTATGTCTTTTGTGCATCTGCGATGTATCTGACACGGAAGAATTCTTTGACCGCATACCGGTCGGATTCATTTTCCTCTCCTTTACAGCTTACCCTGTATTGTAACAATACCGACATGCAGGTACTGTTCAGTTCTTTGATACTCCAGCGTTCTTCCTGTTCTACCTGTGGTTTCAGACTGCCCCATGTAACCTGTTCGTAATTCGAATTGATCGTTACATGCTGAAGCGTCGTATTATCCGCATCATCCGTCGGCTCAAGCGCTGCTCCTACGCCTGCATTCTCTGCCTTTGCAAGTGCATTTTCATGATAATCACTGATATAATTCAGACACTGTGCAACATTGGCATCTTCATCACTGACAATTCTGGTGTAGAAATATACCGGATCCGCACCATTTCTGTTCAGCCGAACCTCCAGAATTCTTTCTTCATCCAGTACCTTATCTCCACTCAGATCCAGACTGAAGTTCTTTCCTGCCTTTTTGATTTTCTTAGATTCCAGTTCACTTGTCCCGTCCAGTGTGTAGACTTTATAGCTGGCTCCTGTAAATTTATTGCCATATGCTTCTATATTTACATCCAGACTCTGATCGGCTACCGGAGTGATGGTATTATGCATAGAAGACACATCCATCCTCTTTGCATAGCCTGTAAGTGTATTGATCTTATAATCTCCATATGAAAATGAGATCTGTGGAAATGTTGCGGCTCCCATATCAGCCGTCATGTTGTCATTCCCCTTATTCGTCACGTAGCTGAATATAATGACAGCCACGATAAATACTGCAGACAAAACGCCCACATTTATCAAACGTTTCTTTAAAGTTAATGTCATTTATACTCCCTCTTTATTCCGTTTTTCCCTGGTTATCTAACAGGCGCCCCAGTGTCGGTGACACCCTGAATTCTGCTTCACATTTCCGAATAGATGCTTCGATTTGCTGCCGCCTTACAGATTCTTTCTGATCTGCTTTCTGATTCCTTTTTACTGCCCGGATCAGGATATTCTTCGGTGTGTGTTCCATATCGATGAATTCCAGTATCTGTGCTTCATACCCCTCGCGCTCCAGATACTGTGCCCGGAGTCCGTCCGTGATCAGCGCCGCCATACGTTCCTTCAACAGTCCATATCTTAATACCGGTTCTAATACCTCATTCCGGATCTGTCGGTTCAATTCATGCTGGCAGCATGGTACAGACAGGATCACTTTTGCATCCCAGCCGACCGCTTTCGCCAGTGCATAATCCGTTGCCGTATCACAGGCATGTAGAGTTACTACCATATCTACTTTGTTGACTCCGGTATAATCTGCAATATCCCCTTCCAGAAATCTCAGCTTTTCATAGCCGTATTTCTCACTCAGTTCATTACAGTGACGGATCACCTCTTTCTTCAGATCCAGTCCTATGATTCTTATGTCATATTCTTTCAATTCATGCAGGTAATAATACATGGCAAATGTAAGATAAGACTTTCCACAGCCAAAATCCAGGATTGTAAGTTCTCTTCCCTTATCCAGCTCCGGAAGGATATCTTCGATAAACTCCAGAAAACGGTTGATCTGGCGGAACTTATCGGATTTTGCACGCACAATCTTTCCATCCTGCGTCATAACTCCAAGATCCTGAAGAAACGGTACCGGGACTCCCTCTTCCAACACATACTTTTTCTTACGGTCATGGCTCATATCAATCTTCTTTTTCCCGCCCTTTTTTATCTTACTTTTTATGGTCACTTTTCCTTTTTTACTTACAAGAACCGTATAATCCGCTCTCTGTGTCTCCATCTGCATCTGGCGCATATTTCCCATATATTCGAGAAGTATTTCACAAGCTTTTTTCTCCTCCACATTCTCATGAAATGCCTGATTGTTCCGGAACGATTCAAACTGGAAGTAAAGTACCTCTTTTTTCAGTACAGGTCTTACCTTTACCTTCTGCACATCGTCTTTCTTCTTCGGATTACTCAGCGTTGCTGATATAAATTCTATATTTAAATTTTCCTGTAATAATTCACTTAATTCATTCATAATATTATATTTTACTGTTTTTTAGACAAGAGCGCAAGTATCATGGATAGCAATTTTACCGGACAGAACCGAGAAAATGCAGTTAAGGACGGAGGATTGCATGCAATCCTCCGTCCCCAACTATGAAACCGGGAATTTTATTGTCACTTTAAACAAATCTCCATCCAGATATAATTCAAATGTTCCGCCCTGCATTTCCGTCAGCGACTGTGCGATCGACAATCCCAGACCACTGCCTTCTGTGCTTCTTGATACATCCCCGCGGATGAATCGTTCCGTCAGCTCGGAAGCCGGGATGTTCAGCGGCCGTGCCGATATATTCTTCAGGCTGAAGCATGCCATGCCATCTTTCTTCTCGAGATCAGCATAAACTCTTGTTCCCTGCATCGCATATTTTGCCGCATTGTTATATATATTAGACAGCACTCTCCAAAGCCGTCTCCCATCTGCGCAGATCACAATCTCCTCATTCGGAAGGTTCATGACCTCTTCTAGATCTCCTGCCTTGAATTTTTCCTCGAATTCTCCACTCGTCTGCTGGATCATTTCCACCAGGTTCAGGTTCATCAATTCCAACGTAATATTCCCTGAACTTACCTTGGAAGCCTCTACGACGTCTTCTGTCAATGTCTTCAGGCGCTGTGATTTCTGTTCCAGAACTTCAATGTAACGCCGGATCTTCGGATCCTTAAAGTCCTCCTGCTTTAACAATTCTACATAATTAATGATAGATGTAAGCGGCGTCTTGATATCATGCGAGACATTCGTAATGAGGTCTGTCTTCAGCCGTTCGCTTTTCATACTCTTTGCAAGTGCTGTTTCCAGTCCTTCTCCAATAGAATTTACTTTCTCTGCAATCTCTTTCTGTTCTGCCAGTAATCCATTTACCGGAATCTGATACTCCACTTCGCCACCGGCAATCTTCTCGATCCCTATCATGATCTTTCCAGTTCCTTTTGCCTTTTGAACCATCCAGACGAATGCTGCGGCATCTGTTACCAGCAAGATGAATGCCCACGCCCAGGTAGTACTCCCATCTGCAGCAAATATATAGGTCAGCCAGTGGAACAATAAAAATGCTGCTAATCCGATCATCATTTTCCACAGATACCGGATGTTTTGAAGCATATCTTTCAAAAAGAGTAACAGCCATCTGAATACACTGTTCTTCCATACAGTCTTCGCCTTGATTCTTCTCACCAGGCTCAGATACCCCAGAAGGAACATCGCACAGCTATACAGCGCACCCAGACATCCCACCACCATTCCTTGCAGATATATCTGTTTATTTTCTGTATAGATAGTCTCTCCATTTACGCTTTGCCATGTAAATATCCCGGCTTTTGTTACTACCAGCATAACTACTGCCCAGAGCAATATTACACCAACCGCTGCCGGTTCTGTCTTTATGTGATCAAACTTCACCAGATGCACTTCTTCATCTTCCGCACTTCTTCCGGCTCCGATCGTCAATAACACCAGAATCGCCAGATAGGCTGCGACTGCCAGAACTGCCCCTATACCGGCCGCTTTTGCCCCGGCCGCATATTGTGTAAAGATCTGTTTCTGCTCGTAAAAATCATCTTTCACAGGATACGCTGTATCCACAACCGATGCATATACATAATCTGACGCATTTACATAACCGGCTACTGTCTTCTGCCATTCCTGTGCCATTGAATCTCCTTTGCCGGCTTTTTCAATATTACTTTCATAGTTTGCAAGCTTCGGTCTTACGATCACATATTTCCCTGATTTTTTTAGTTGTTCCAGGCTCTCCTCGTAATGATCATAGTCCTGATATTTCTTTTTATTCGTAATGACCGTTCCGTTATCCCGGTTCACATACAGGTATGTGATATTCGAATTTCCTTCCTGATACTGCTTCTGGTTTAGCACATAATTGTCAACATCCGAATAGATGATCTCGGCCGCATCATTTATCATTCTGTAGGCATCACTCAGCCTGCCGTTCCATGTCTTGGAATTATTCACAAGCTGGAGTACCGTTTCTCCGTTTACCGTCTTATAGTCTCCGGGAATCTTTGTCCCGTCATAATTCCAGCAATTGATGTAAGCAATCTTTCCATCGATATCCTGAAGTCCCCTGAATCTGGATTCCACGTTGCTGCTTTCCTGATATTCCCCCTGTTTCAGCTCATCCAGAATATCATCTGCAGAACTGTTTCCTGTGATGACAAATGACAGATCCCCTCTGTCGATCATCTGTTTAAATTCTTTATAACGGAAATAGTGGTAGTTTCCATCTGACCGCTGGCACACAATGATATCGTCCTGTTCGTCCCGGGTATCTGAGACGGAACCATCATCTGTCATCGTTTCTGCGATTAATTTGCCCCAGGAATACATGTCCCCCAGCCGGAAGGACAGTCCGGTCTCGTCTTTACCCGTTATCCCGCCTGTATCTTCATATTTTGCCACATCTACGATCTTATCCGGGTCATATTTTCCATCTGTATCATATAAGGTCTGATATTGGATCTCGTCCAGGATGTGATAATTGGCATTGGCCACAGCATTGGCAAATGCATTGCTTTCCTCATACGTCTTCGCAGCATCAGCAGAACACAGCTCCTGTATCAGCACCGGATAACGCGTAGCCCACAGGATGCATAACACCCCTGCAGCTGCAAGTATATGTGCCGCTGCCAGCAAAAAGAATTTTACTCTTGGCATTCGGTACCATTTCTTCATATATGCTCCTTCCTAAAGCTTCTCTATCTTATACCCGACACCCCAGACTACCTTCAGGTATCTCGGCTCCTTCGGATTGATCTCGATCTTCTCTCTGATATGGCGGATATGTACTGCCACTGTATTATCCACCCCGATAGCATCCTCATTCCAGATACTTTCATATATCTGATCGATAGAAAATACTTTTCCCTGATTTTTCACCAGTAATAATAAAATATTATATTCGATCGGTGTCAGTCTGACCGGTTCCCCGTCAACCGTAACCTCCTTCTGTTCATCATCGATAGATAATCCACCGACCGCATAAACAGCCTGATTACTTTTATCGATCGTGCTTCCAAGCTGTGTATATCTGCGAAGCTGGGACTTTACCCGCGCTGTCAGCTCCAGCGGATTGAATGGCTTCGTCATATAATCATCCGCTCCTACATTCAGCCCCAGGATCTTATCGGCATCCTCAGATTTTGCCGACAGGATTATGATCGGCATATTCTTCTTCTCGCGGATCTTTAACGTTGCCCGGATCCCATCCAGCTTCGGCATCATCACATCAATGATCAGAAGATCCACCTTCTCCCTGTCCAGCACTTTTAACGCTTCCTCACCGTCATAGGCTTTTAACACTTTATATCCTTCCTGCGACAGGTATATCTCTATTGCTTCTACAATCTCTCTATCATCATCACATACAAGTACGTTGTACATTTCTCATCACCTCCCTTATACTATACAAGAATATCAACTAATTTTTAAGTCCTGGTCTTGTAAATTCTTAAGATATTATGAAAATATGCTCTTTATCCGTTCTGTCGTCTAAAATAGAAACTGCTAATATTATGTCTAAAAACAATAAACCATATTTTCGTAAAGATATTTTTTCTATATAATAATCCCTGGTGATTTAAGAATCTTTTTTATTTTTTCATACTCCGTGGGATTTTCATCTTGTCGGATTCTTCCAAACAAAATTTTTAGAAAGAAGATGACATATTATGCATGAACCAGAAATAGAATATCTTATTCGCTCTCTTGGTATTGGTGCAACTTACCGTGGCTATGAATATCTCATTTATGGTATACGTCTTTGTCTGTCTGATGAAAACTACCTCCTTTTCGTCAGTAAGTATCTTTATCCAGACATCGCACGTCACTATAATACGACAAGTTATAGTGTTGAACGTGATATCCGCACTGTCATCAAGGTCTGTTGGGAGCACGGAAACAGACCGCTTCTCGAAAAAATTGCATTACGCCCTTTAACTCTGAAACCAACCTCCGGTGAATTCTTTGATATCGTAACTGCTCATTTACGCAAATACTCTGAATGCTGTCCTTTACTTTCCGCTCTTTAGAATCTGTTTTTGTCTTCTTCATTTTTAGTTAAGATTTTTTCGAATTCTTTTATGTTTTTAACATACTTTAGACATATTTTTTGTCTATACTATATATCAGATAGTTGATAAGCAACAACTATCACCCCCCTCATAAAGTAAAACACCGGAATCACTCTCCGGTGTACACTTTACTCTCATTCCTTTAGTAATTATAACAACAACAAAAAGCTCTCCGGAAAGGAGAGTTTTTTGTTGCGTTTTTTATAAAATGAACATACTTTTTTCACATTTCTTGATTATAATACTTTCAGATAGTTGGATAACAACTATCGCCCCCCCTCATAAAGTAAAGGCCGCCAGAAGATTACTTCTGGCGGTCCACTTTACCGGTAATTTCTGCGGATGTCTTTACGACTCCGCTTTTGTTTTATTTCTTTCTCCGATCCACGTAAGGATATCCCGATACACATTCTGCCGGTCCACCTCATTCAAGATCTCATGCCGGTCGCCTTCATACAGATGGATCGACACATCTTTGATCCCGGCATCTTTATATTTCTCATAGACTCTGGTCACATTCTTTCCGAATGCCCCTACCGGGTCATCGGATCCTGCCGTAAAGAGCACCGGAAGCGTCTTCGGAATCCGTTTCATACTTCCCTTCCGTACCAGAACCTTCATACCGGTAAACATCTGATAATAGGCTCCCAGTGTAAATGTATAGGAACACAGCGGATCCCGCACATATTCATCTCGTTTTTTCTTATCGGATGTGATCCATTCCTTCGATGTCTCACCAGGTTCAAATTTCTTATTGAAACCTCCAAAACTCAGACTATCCACAAATGCGCTTCTGTATTTCCATCCTTTGAACGCTGCAATGACCCTGCAGATCATCCTTCCCGCACAAAGCGTCAGCATTCCCTGATGACCGGTTCCCATAATGATAACTCCCGCAAGGCCCCCCGCATACATCGTCAGATACTGTCTCAACAGGAATGACCCCATACTGTGCCCCAGCATAAAATACGGCACATCCGGATATTTTTTCCGTGTCATCTCCTGCAGCTGATAAATATCTCCGATCACATACTGATTACCTTTCCGTTCATCAAAATATCCCAGATCAGCTTCTGTCTGTATGGATTTCCCATGTCCCAGATGATCATGCCCGACTACATAATACCCGTGCTCCGACATAAATTCGGCAAATTCATCATAACGGTCAATATACTCCACCATTCCATGACATATCTGTAAGACACCTTTTATCTCTCTATCCGGAAGCCATTCGATCGCATGGATCTTTGTCACGGAATCTCTGGATGTATAATAAAATTCATGCTTCATCATCTATCATCCATTCTGACATACTCTTTGTATTCGGCCAGCGGTTTGTACGCCGGACGAATGATCTTATCTACATTCTTAAGCTCTTCCAGACGGTGTGCACTCCATCCGACGATACGCGCTGCCGCAAAGATCGGTGTATAAAGTGACGGTGGAAGATCCAGCATACTATATACAAGTCCGCTGTAGAAATCGACATTCGCATTTACACCTTTGTATATCTTACGCTTTTCTGCGATGACCTCCGGTGCCATGTGCTCTACCTTTTCATACAGTGCATATTCCTTCTCACAGCCCTTTTCTCTTGCAAGCTGCTTAACGAACTTCTTAAAAATATCGGCTCTCGGGTCAGATACGGAATAGATTGCATGCCCCATTCCGTAGATCAGTCCTTTCCGATCAAATGCCTTCTTATCCAACAGATCGGTCAGATAGCGGCGTACCTCATCATCATCTTCCCAGTCACTGACTTTTTCCATCATATCGTCAAACATCTGGGTTACTTTGACATTTGCTCCCCCGTGCTTTGGTCCTTTTAAGGATGCCATAGCAGCCACGATCGTCGAATAAGTATCCGTTCCGGATGATGTTACCACATGCGTTGTAAATGTAGAATTGTTACCGCCGCCGTGATCCATATGAAGGACAAGTGCCATATCCAGGATCTTTGCCTCTAATTTCGTATATTCCTTATTCTCACGCAGCATCATCAGTATATTCTCTGCTGTTGATAATTCCGGTGACGGTGCATAGATGAAGAGATCTTCTCCCATACGGTAATTATATGCATGATAGCCATAGATCATCAGCATCGGGAACTGACTGATCAGATTCAGGCACTGACGCAGTACATTTGGAATCGACGTATCGTCTGCATGAGGATCATACGTGTACAGGCTTAAGATTGATCTCGACAGGCTGTTCATCATGTCACGGCTTGGCGCTTTCATGATCACATCACGGACAAATGTCGGCGGCAATGTCCGTCTTTCCACCAGTGTCTCATGAAATGTCTGCAGCTGCGTCTTATCCGGAAGTTCACCGAATAACAGCAGATAGGCGATTTCCTCAAATCCATAGTGCTTATCTTTCAGAAACCCCTGCACCAGATCTTTGATATTGTAGCCGCGATAGTAAAGATTTCCTGCACATGGCACTTCCTCTCCGTTCACGATCTTCTTCGCACATACATCGGAAATGTTCGTAAGTCCCGCAAGGACACCTTTTCCGTTCAGGTCACGGAGTCCCCGTTTGACTTCGTACTTCGTATACAGCTCTTTGTCTATCGCATTGTTCTTCTCGCAAAGTTCTGCAAAATGGCTGATTTCCGGTGTTACCTCAAATAGTGTCTGCCCTTCTTTTCTTTCCATCGTCATCATCCTTTCTTATATGGAGATAATAAATCACTCAATCTTGCGAATTCTTCCAGTGTCAGTGTCTCACCTCTCACACTTGCACCCTTTCCAAGTGCATCAATCGCTGCTTCCACTTCTTCTTTTGTAAAATCTAATGTCGCCGCATTCTTCAGACCGTTCGCCAGTGTCTTCCTTCTCTGGTTGAAAGATGCACGGATGATGTTGAACATCAGCTTCTCATCCTGCACCTGTACCGGTTTCTCCTGATGACAGGTCAAGCGTATAACCGCTGATCCCACCTTCGGTCTCGGCATGAAACAGTTCGGCGGAACATTTGCCACAATATACGGGTCGGCATAATACTGTACTGCTAATGACAGTGCGCCATAGTCCTTATTACCCGGTCCGGTCTGCATACGGTCCGCCACTTCTTTCTGCACCATGACAGTGATACTCTCTACCGGAACCTCATTTTCAAAAAGTCCCATGATGATCGGCGTCGTAATATAATATGGCAGGTTCGCCACCACTTTGACCGGCTTTCCGTTGTTCTCTTCGTCTGCAAGCTTCTTAAGATCCAGCTTCAATACATCTTCATTGATGACACGTACATTGTCATATCCGCTTAATGTATCCTCCAGGATCGGAATCAGATTCTTATCGATCTCAACTGCGATCACCTTTCCTGCCGCCTGTGCCAGATATTGCGTCATCGTACCGATTCCCGGTCCGATCTCCAGTACCATATCATCCTCCGTGATATTCGCCGACTGTATGATCTTATCTAATACATGTGTATCGATCAGGAAATTCTGACCGAATTTTTTCTGAAATGAAAAATTATATTTCTGCAGAACCTCGATGGTATTCTGCGGATTTCCTAACGTTGGTTCCTTCATAGACCCTCCCGTATCTGTTATATGGTTTCTTGATTATTCCTCATTATACAATAATTTGGCCGGGATTGACAGCGATAAAAAATGAAATATGTATAAAGAAAATATAAACGGGGATGGAAGATTCTCATACGCCCGGTAAGCTTGCTATGGCTGCTAATGCGAATCCACAAGCGAAGATTGCTCCATTTCCAAATCCTCTTACGAGCGTTCCGACGATGGCAAATGTTCCGCTGTGAGGGTTAATTGCTACGATCAGGAATCCGACCAGCATCAGAATCGAACTGAGGATTAGCGTTTTCTGATGTCCTATTTTCTTAACAATCGCAGGTACGAAACAGTTTCCAATAATAACCGGAAGTGTCAGTGCCATGGAAAGTGGTGTCATCATATCCATATCTTTTAAGATATTTCCACAATAATATACGGTCATAGATCCGTTACCTGACGCAATGCTAAGTGCCAAGATAAACAATGCTGCTACAAAGTAAAAATATTTATTCTTCAAGATAGCCGGCGCACTGATTAAAATCCACGGTCTTGCTTTTCCCCATTTTTCGGGCTTTTCTGGCTGTTTCATATGCGGAACAGATTATCGAGAATTTTTATCATGTACGATCTGTATATTTCACTACCTTTCAATAATAGGCGCAGACATTTAAAACAACCGGCTCTTTTCCTCGGAAATCTCTTTATCTGTTGCTCCTGTATATTGTTTAATTTTATAATCGGGAATGTGATCCTGCAGCATTTCACGAATAATATTGCGTTTTTCCTGTTCTCTTCCCTCTGCAAGTCCCTTTTCTCTTCCCTCTGCAAGTCCAGCCTCGAGTCCAAGTCTTTTTGCTGTCTTCATCATAATGTCATGATCTCTGATTGCTTTCTGCCTTGCTTCGTATTCCAGCCGTTTCTTCTCATCCGCACTCAGTCTGTCTAATACATCATATGCCTCTTCAAAAGTAGAATTATTCTCTGCCATCTTCTTGAAATCCTCCCTGCATTTTCCGCCTAGAAAGCGCATCCATTGTAACAGATCTGTCTCCTTTTTCTGCTCAGGCGGAAGCTTGGACAGTTCCAGTATGTGCATCTCTAACAGATCTGTATACTCTTTCCCTGTCTCTGTGTCACACAATGCAATCCGACGATAGCACTTTTCATCATCCTGAAAATAAGTATGATCCAGAATGCTTACCTGAATGCACTTCTGCAGCCTGTCATAACTGTCGCCTTCTCTGATCTGATCCACATACATTTTTCCAAGATAATACGCCGACCGGTTAGCCCAGTAGTCGTAGTAGACAACTTGCATCTCAAAGTCTATCTGTACACCGTTTTTTAACTTCACCCGAACATTCAAAATTCCGTATTTATCATCCTCATACTGTTTTTGTAATATTGTAGGCATGAGGTCTGTTTTTTCTACGTCTTCCGGGTGAAGCTTTAGCAAAGCCGCTACGATTCCTTTCCGGATATTTTCATTTTGCATCAATTCTTTGAAACAAAAATCCACCGTCGGAAGCATAATAAAGTCATCTTCTGTTACATTTTTCTGGTTTCTTCTCATAGAATTCTCCCTTCTTTTGTAAGATAAAGTATCGTTTGAAGTAAAGAATTCTCTGCCTAAGCATATTTTAACACAGGAGTATATCTTAGAAAAGCAGAAGTTTACCAAATGTTCTCAGCAAATACCTCAGATTCTCAGAGCTGCCTGAAACATTTTTTCAAACGATCTTCCTCTTTTTTGCTTTCATCGGATTATCTACTCTGAATATAGAGTGAAAGAAATAATTACCGATTGGTTGATAGATACTTTTGCAGTCTGTCAGATTGACGACTGCGTAAGATTAGGTTAACATAAGTAATTTTATATGACAATAGGAAATTCGAATTTCACGGGACGCCAAAAAGAGGTTTGTTTTCCCTCCAATGATCATTTATCTGAAAAACATCGTGAATACTGCCGCTCTGGTTTGTTTCTGCTTTTTCATCGGACTTTCCATCATCAGTCTCTCCGTAGAGGAAGGGGAGATCTTTGGGCTTCTTGGTCCAAATAGTTCCGGCAAGCCACCAACCATGAACTGCATATTGAAGATTGCCTGGAATGATATTGAGGAGAATGTATTGAATTCAATTTATAGCTTGCTATGGAAATTTTGTCGATTTTTGGATTGTTTTATCACATTTTGTTTTGACACAATTTCTTTGTGCAGAATTTTATGCATAAGGGTTTTCTTATTAATAAACAAGGAAGATATCGTTGTTTTTCCGATATCTCCCCTGCTTTTTGCTATAACCGGTACATCTCTCTTGCATTTTTCTCCGTCTGTTCGACTACTTCTTCATACGTAATGCCCTTTAATTCCGCAATCTTCTCTGCCACATAACGGATATAAGCAGAATTGTTGCGCTTTCCACGATTCGGTTCCGGTGCCATATACGGGCAGTCCGTCTCGAGTACAATTGATGTCAGCGGAATATTTTCCACTACTTCTTTCAGCTTCTTCGCATTCTTGAACGTTACCACTCCGCCAACGCCGATGTAAAATCCCATCTTGATATATTCCTGTGCCATTTCTTTGGAATAAGAATAACAATGGATCACACCGCTTAGTCCTTTCGCATGCTCTTTCATAATCTCCATGGTATCTGCCGCTGCCTCCCGGCTGTGGATCAGAACCGGAAGATCCAACTCTCTTGCCAGTTCCAGCTGCCGTATGAACCATTTTTTCTGCACTTCTCTCGGCTCATTGTCCCAGTAATAATCCAGACCGATCTCGCCTACCGCAACCACTTTCTCCTCTTTAAACAGCTCTTTCATCTGTGCAAAGTTCTCTTCATTCAGGCAGCCGACCTCATCCGGATGAATCCCGACTGCCGCATATACAAATGGATATTCCTTTGCAAGTGCAATAACCTTCCTGCAGGAATTATATGCTGCACTGACATTTACAATTGTGCCAACGCCCTGCTCTTCCATAGAATTCAGCAATTCTACTCTGTCCTCATTAAACTGCTCATCGTCATAATGTGCATGTGTATCAAATATCATATATCCTCCGTCCCAAATCAAAAATGTTCTGTCCCCAGTATCCCAATATTTATCCCATCTTTTCCACACGTTATCCCAAGAAATTTCATGGTTATCCCACCCTTATCCCAAGGTTTTCCACATACTTATCCACATCATGTGGATAACTTGTGTGACAGATACTGTATATAGATGTCGGATATTGGAGATATATATCAAACAAGGACGGTGATTCCAAAAATCCTCCGTCCTCATTTTCATTCTTTCATATACAAAGCCAACTATTATCAACCAGTTTCTTTGTATCTTTCTATACTTGCATTAGCAGATCTCTGCACCGGCCGGCATATTCTTCTCCGGTGTCATAAGTGCCAGATTACCTTCTGCGTCTTCTGCGCACAGTAACATACCCTCAGATAATACTCCGGCAAGTTTTGCAGGTTTTAAGTTCACAAGAACCATAACCTTCTTGCCTACCATCTCTTCTGCAGAGTAATGTTTCTTAATTCCGGATACGATCTGTTTTACTTCGCTTCCGATCTTAACCTGTGAGCAGAGAAGTTTCTTGGATTTTTTCACTTCTTCGCAGGCAATAATCTCACCAACCTGGAACTGCATCTTTCCGAAGTCATCGAATGTGATCTCCGGCTTTGCTTCGATATCGATCACTGCTTCGTCAGCTTCTTCTTTTGCCTCTTCCTTCTCTTCTACATGTGGGTGAAGTTCTTCTACTTTTTTCATTACTTCATTGACATCCAGTCTTGCGAAAAGGATCTCCGGTTTTTCTGTTACTTTTCCGTCTCCAAGCTGAGCAAGGATCTTCTCTGAAGTCTCCGGCATGAAGGATTCCAGAAGTTTTGCTCCTGCTTTGATGCTCTCGATCAGGTTGTAGAGAACGGTCTCCAGACGGTCTTTCTTTGCCTCATCTTTTGCAAGTGCCCACGGCATTGTCTCGTCGATGTATTTGTTGCAGCGTTTGAACAGTACGAAGATCTCTGTGATTGCATCTGCGACACGCAGTTCATCCATCTTCGCATCGACTCTCTTCGGAGTATCTTCTGTGACAGCCTTAAGATCTGCATCGACAGCCTTTTCTTCTTCTGTCTCGGCAACACCCTTATCTGTTACAACACCGCCGAAGTATTTATTTGTCATGGAAATAGTTCTGTTTACCAGGTTTCCAAGTGTATTTGCAAGGTCAGAGTTCATACGCTCTACCATCAGCTCCCATGAGATCACGCCATCATTTTCAAATGGCATCTCATGAAGTACGAAGTAACGTACGGCATCTACTCCGAAGAAATCAACCAGCTCATCTGCGTAAAGTACATTTCCTTTGGACTTACTCATCTTACCGTCGCCCTGCAGAAGCCATGGATGTCCGAATACCTGCTTTGGAAGCGGCAGATCCAGTGCCATCAGGAAGATTGGCCAGTAAATGGTATGGAAACGGATAATATCTTTTCCGATCAGGTGGAGGTCTGCAGGCCAGTTCTTATTAAACAGTTCTGTGCTGTTACCGTCGCAGTCATATCCGATTCCTGTGATATAGTTGGTCAGCGCATCGAGCCATACGTATACGACATGTTTTGGATCGAAGTCTACCGGGATTCCCCATTTGAAGGATGTTCTAGATACACACAGATCCTGAAGTCCCGGAAGCAGGAAGTTGTTCATCATTTCATTCTTACGTGAAACCGGCTGAATGAATTCCGGATGCTCATTGATGTGGTTGATCAGTCTGTCTGCGTATTTGCTCATCTTGAAGAAATATGCTTCTTCTTTCGCAGGCTTACACTCACGTCCGCAGTCCGGACATTTACCGTCTACTAACTGAGACTCTGTCCAGAAAGACTCGCATGGAGTACAGTACATTCCTTCATAAGATCCTTTGTAAATGTCTCCCTGATCGTACAGTTTTTTGAAAATCTTCTTAACCTGTGCTTCGTGATCTTCGTCTGTTGTACGGATGAATTTGTCATAAGAAGTATTCATCAGATCCCAGATCCTCTTGATCTCGCCTGCTGCATTGTCAACGAATTCCTTTGGTGTAACACCTGCTTCATCTGCCTTCAGCTCGATCTTCTGTCCATGTTCATCTGTTCCTGTCTGGAAGAATACATCGTATCCCTGACTTCTTTTATATCTTGCGATGGCATCTGCCAGCACGATCTCATACGTGTTACCGATGTGCGGTTTGCCTGATGCATAAGCGATTGCTGTTGTAATATAATATTTTCCTTTATTACATTTTTCACACATGTTTTTTCTCTCTCCTTCTATGTTTACCGGATATATGAAATATAGAATGTGCCCTGGCACATTCTCGCGCTGAGCGCGGTCGCTTGCGACATCCTACTTCTTCGCGCGAATGCGCATCCTGCCGGAGGCTTTTTATATAACAGGAAACTCAGTTTCCTGTTATATAAAAAATCTCCCCTGCATTCACTCCTCATAACTTCTGTTACAATTCGTAAATCCCAGGGAAGACGAAAATCCGTGTTACCACTTCCATTCACTATCAGTCTCGCAACCGACAGTCTCTGCGGGTGAAGTCACCACTCCACCTCTCCGCTGTAAAGGGCGGAACCCTTCGTGAACTTACATTTTCCATGCTCATCCACACCGCTCAGTAAGCCATCTTCTGTAACGTTCCACCTGTCCCTCTCAGCATCACACTGCAGTATTCTCACCTACAGTTCACGGGATTCTCTGTAAGATTTCCTGTTACATACTCTCTTCATCAATGCGTTTGTCATATATCCATTCGTAATGTAAATCGTAGCATATAAGCGGGCGGGATGTCAAGGTCTACAGGCTGTACGTATCAATCTTCTGCAATTAAATTCCTTAACTATCAATCAAGTACTTCCTTAGAATCAAACTGCTCCATAAATTTTGTATATTCTGCAGAATCTTTGAATACTGGTTTGTAATTTTTAACCAGTTCTTTACTTCTTGCAGCTTTCTCTTTCAGCAATCCATATGCTGCCAATGCAAACATTTTCGCTGTATCAATATAAGCCTCTTCTTCATTCGTCACTTCAAAGTTAATCTGATGAAGTCCGCCTTTTACACCGCCTGTATTGAATGTATAAACAGGCATCAGATGCTGCACATCACCTACATCCGTAGAACCGCCGGAATGTCCCGCGGCCTCTCTTACAGGTACTTCCGGTGCTGCAAGTTCTGCAGCTCTCTTCAACTCCGGCAAAGCCTGTTCTGCAAGTGTCGGAAGGTATCCCGGCAGTGTAATAATCTCTACTTTTGCTCCCATCGCCACTGCACCTGCCTGAAAAGAACGATCTGTTTTCTTTGCCGCATCCGTAAATGCTTCAATTGTTTTCGCTCTTACCAGTGTCTCGATCACAATTTCATCCGGAATAACATTAACCAGATTTCCACCTTTCGTAATGATCGGATGAACACGGACGCAGTCTTCGTCACGAAAAGTCTCACGGTTGAGCCCTAATGCCTGAAGGCCAAGAGAAGCTGCGGAAAGTGCATTCACTCCCTTGTCAGGAGCTCCGGCTGCATGAGCTGCTTTTCCTAAATAGCGGATTACTTTTGATACAAATCCATTTCCTGTTCCGCTTCCGACTTGAATTTCATCTCCCGGCTGAATATGATGCGCCAGGCAGAGATCAATATCATCAAACGCTCCTGTACGGATCAATTCGCATTTTCCACCTCCATAGCGAATCTTGCCCTGCTCACGCAGCTGATTCTTAAATTCAATCTCACCATACTCTTCTGCAGGTGTGGCAAAAAATACTACCTGTCCACCCAGTTTTTCTGCAATCTCAGGTACTGTAAGTGCAAGTGCCGCACCAAATATGCCTGCCATCTGTGCATGATGTCCGCAGCAGTGAGCCGCATCTGTTTCAGGATTTACATAGGCATGTTCCGGGATTCTCAGAGCATCCAACTCTCCTAAAAGTGCAAGACTTGCATTCTCCTTCTTCTCTTCATTCAGGTATGCTTTTACACCTGTGATGGCAAATCCTGTTTCTGTGTGAAGTCCTAATTCTTTCATCTTATTTACAAATTTCTGTGAGGTACGAAATTCTTTATATCCAAGTTCCGCATGTGTATAAATATCTCTTGCAAACTCAATAATTTCATCTCTATGTTGATCAATTATATCTATAATTAACTTTTCCGTCTGATCCATGGCTTCTACCTCGCTTTCTTTAACTCCGCTCAGAACCACTTACTGAAGTTCTTCTGGGATCCACCATAATCCATCATTATTTTTTTTCATATACTCTTTGAATTCATCAGAATGATATGCATCTACGATTGCCTGTGCCCATGCTGCATCTTTGTTCTCTTTTTTTACTACAACCTGAAGTACAAGGTAATCTTGGATATCTTCGTTCGCAAGTGCTGTAGAAGCATCGATTCCTGCATTGTATACAACACTTCCTGTAATTGCTACATAATCAAAATCAGCCATTGTAGCCGGGATTGTCATACTGTTCATCTCTGTAAACTTAATGTTATGTGGGTTCTCAGTGATATCATCCTGTGTTATTGCGGATGGATCTGCATTCTCATCCAGTTTGATCCAGCCGATCTTCTGAAGCATCAGATAACACCGTGCTGTGTTAGATGCATCGTTTGGAACTGCCACTTTTGCACCGTTCGGAATATCGTCGATCGAATCATATTTATCAGAATATACACCTGCCGGCACTGTCGGGATCGGGCTGATTGCTACCAGATCTCCGTTATAACTCTTGTTGAAATTTTCCATGTAAGCTGTATGCTGCTCAACGTTAACATCAACATCTCCGTCATTTAATGCAACGTCTGCTGTCTGAAGATCAGAAAGATCAACGCCCTTTACTGTGTATCCCTCTTTTTCAAGAATCGGAACAATGGCATCTTCAAAAAGCTCTGTATATGGTCCCTGAGATTTTCCATAGACGATTTCCTTCTTATCTGTGTTTTTTGCTGATGAATCACTCTTTGCAGAATCGCCTGATCCTGAGTTTCCGCATGCCACAAGACCAAATGCTGTTGCCGCTACTAATACACTTGCAATAAATTTTTTCATTTTCATAATCTAAATCTCCCTATTCTTTTTATCTATCTCATGTCCGGCTGTCGTTACACAGTGACTGTAAACACTCACAACTATTATTACCAGGCTTGTTGTCCTGTCTTTTTTGTTTCTTACATAACTCTGATATTTATTTATGCTGTCTTAATTTTCTTGAAATTGTATTTCCTGCAAACTGAAGGATCTGTACAAAGATAACCAGTACTACAACTGTGAAAATCATCAGTGGTGTGTTCATTCTCTGGTATCCATAAGTCAGTGCCAAATCTCCGACACCGCCTCCACCTACATATCCTGCCATCGCAGATGCTCCGAGAAGTCCGATTGTACCAGTTGTCAGTGCCAGAACAATAGATCCCAGTGTCTCAGGAAGAAGGAAGTAACGAATAGTCTGCCATGTTGTAGCTCCCATCGCTTCTGCTGCTTCCAGAATACCTGGATTAATTTCCAACAAACTGTTCTCCATCAATCGTGCCAGATATGGACTGATGTAAATAACAAGTGGTACCAACGATGCCGTACTTCCAATCGTAGTTCCAACAATTGTTCTTGTCAGTGGCATGATTGCTACAAGAAGGATTACAAATGGAATGCTTCTTACAATGTTAATGTAGATACTTACGATATTGTAGAGAATCCGATTCTCTGCAAGTCCGCCCTTACGACAAAGCACAAGGATCAATGCCAGAATGATTCCTATGATGGTTCCGATGATCAATGACCATGCCACCATATATAAAGTCTGTCCTCCACTGGTCAGTAATTTCTCCAGTGAAACTCCAAAATACTGCTGATCCATTAAATCACCTCTACCCTTTCTCTGATTACTCCGTTTTCGTCAATCTGTTTCTCTGCTTTCAGAATCTTCTCTTCAGATCCTAGCAACTGTAAAATGAACACACACATTATGTTGTCCTGAAGTTCTTGAACGGTTGCTCCTAAGATATTTACTACAATTCCTTCTACATGACAAATATCTGAGATAACCGGGCGTTTTACGCTGCTTCCGATAAATTTCAGTCGTTCTACACGGAAATGTTCTTTCTGCTCTTTTACAAGACTTATGATGCTTTCAGGGATCTGATCATTCACAACAGTCTGAACAAATCTCTTTGTAACTGGTGCCTGCGGTTTTCCGAATACATCCAGTACACTTCCCGCCTCGACTACCTGACCTTTCTCCATGACTGCTACTTTATTACAGATCATCTGAACCACCTGCATCTGATGTGTGATCAGAAGGATTGTAACTCCCATCTCACGATTAATCTTCTTAAGCAGTTTCAGAATTGCCTCTGTTGTCTGTGGATCCAAGGCACTGGTTGCCTCATCACAAAGCAGGATATCCGGTGTTGTTGTCAATGCTCTTGCAATTCCGACTCTCTGTTTCTGTCCACCGGAAAGCTGGCTGACATACACGTCTTTCTTGTCTTCCAGTTCTACAAACTGAAGAACTTCTTTGACTTTCTTGTCAATCTCAGCCTTCGGTACTTTCTCAAGAATCAGCGGCAATGCTATATTATGATAAACTGTTTTGGATTCCAGAAGGTTGAACTGCTGGAATACCATTCCAATTTTTCTTCTTAATTTACGAAGCTGCGGTTTCTTCAGACTTCCAAGTTCTTCTCCATGAACCGTTACAGTTCCGCTATCCAGTGTTTCAAGTCCATTTACAAGACGAATCAATGTGGATTTACCGGCTCCGGAGAATCCGATGATTCCGTAAATGTCTCCCTTTTCTACATGGATGCTTACATCCTGCAAGGCATGTACCTTACCGTATTTTCCGGAAAAGGTTTTGTTTGCGTGTTCTACTTTTATCATACTCATCACTCCATCTATGTGTATTTTTCGTATCTCAGATTCGATATGCGTATGATACTGCTTTTACCCTACCTTGTCAATAGGTTTTATATGTTTTGTATGTTTTTCACTAATTCGGCAGCTATTTTGAATTATTTCTATTCATTTTTATATTCGTTTACATAGTATACTGTTATCTTTGTTCTCAATCTCTCCCATCTTCCACTTTTCACATCATTGACGCAACCAATCAGAGCGCTTATAATATTCTCGTTATTTACAGAAACTATACATAAGATTGGGGAATTTATTATGACCAGAAGACAATATTTCACCGCCGGTTTCAAGGACGGAATACCGATCTGTCTTGGATACATAGCGGTTTCATTTACATTTGGGATCATGGCAAAAAAAGTCGGAATTTCGATCTTTGATGCGGTTCTGATCTCTCTGACAAATGTGACCAGCGCCGGACAGTTTGCAGGGCTGTCGCTGATCGCATCGACTGCTTCTTATATAGAGATGGCCATCACACAGCTTATCATCAACTTAAGATACTGTCTGATGTCCTGCGCACTTTCGCAGAAGATTGATCCGGAAGCACCACTGATCCACCGGTTTTTCATTGCTTATGGTGTAACCGATGAGATCTTCGGTGTCACAGTCTGTAAGGGTGGGAAGCTGAGTCCTTTTTATTCTTACGGGGTTATATTTATCTCTGTATTCGGATGGGTATTCGGTACATTTCTTGGAATCCTGTCCGGTAATATATTACCGGCTCGTGTTGTCAGTGCATTAAGTGTCGCACTTTATGGTATGTTTCTGGCGATCATCATTCCGCCGGCCCGTAACAACCGTGTACTCGCAGGTGTTGTTGTCATTTCCATGGCAGCCAGCTTTTTATTTGACAAAACACCCGGGCTTAGGAATATTTCATCCGGATTCCGTATTATCATCATTACTCTGATCATTGCAGGAATTGCGGCTTATTTCTTCCCGGTAAAGGAGGCACACCATGAATCATAATATTTACATTTACATATTTGTAATGGCGGCAGTCACCTACCTGATCCGTATGCTTCCGCTGACACTGATCCGCAAAGAGATTAAAAGCACGTATATTAAATCATTTTTATACTATGTCCCTTACGTGACGCTTGCGGCTATGACATTCCCGGCAATCCTTAGTGCCACCGCAAATATCTGGTCTGCACTTGCCGGATTTATCATTGCTGTATTCCTGGCTTACCGGGGAAAGAGTCTGCTGAAGGTATCTTTGTTCGCATGTCTCGGCGTCTTTATCGTTGAACTAATTACCGGATTATAAGGATAATACATATTTACAGGAAATCCCCATATAAATACTACAAATGATTTATATGGGGATTTTTATGCAAAAATTTCTGAAAAAATTCCGGCAGAAGCCTCTGTTCATGCTCCTCCCATCTGCCGCTGCATTTCTGATTCTTTCCGTCCTGTTTCTTCACTTTCACCAGGACGCAGATCAGGCATTTTCTAAATATACATCCGAACTTTTCCGTCAGGAAATCAGCGGGAACACGATCACTCTCCACTACACCCTGAAAAATCCCGAAAACTATGGCATAAATAATACACCCATTTCTTATGGACAATGCACTACCGCCCCCGGACTCGTCCGGTCAAGTGTCGATGCGGAACGCACCAGACTTCAGTCTCATAACAGAACTTCTCTTTCCAAAGACAACCGTCTCACCTATGATGTGCTGGATAACTATCTGACTTCTGCTTATAATCTGGCTCCCTATACACTTTACGAAGAACCGCTTGCGCCACTCACCGGAACTCAGTCACAGCTTCCTGTTATCTTATCCGAATACCGCTTTTATAAAATTTCCGACATCGATAATTACCTGAAACTCCTTACCAGGACGCCGGAATACTTCCGATCTATCCTAAATTTTGAACACACAAAATCCGAATCCGGTCTTTTTATGGCCTCCTACACTGCTGACTCCATCATCAAAGAATGCCGGGATTTTGTTAATTTAAAAGAAAGCAATTATCTCTATTCTTCTTTCGTGGAACGGCTGGAAGAACTTGCTTCTGCCAAAGACGGTGTCCTTACCGAAAAGCAGCGGGAAGCCTATACCCGGCAGAACAACGTTTACATAAAAAAATATATTTTTCCGGCCTATGAACAGCTTATTTCCGGCTTGTCCGAACTCCGCAGTTCCGGCAAAAACAATAACGGGCTGTGCTATCTTCCGAATGGCCGGACTTATTACGAATATCTGGTAAGAAGTGAGACCGGTTCCCCCCGCAGTATTGCAGAGCTGCAAAATCTTGCAAATACACAGATACTTTCGGATCTTACAGTTATGCAACGGGTGCTGACTGGTGATTCCTCTTCCGCCTCATCCTCCATAACTTCTGATATTTTCAGCCCCCAAGGTACACTACTCACCGAATCTAACCCGGAAAAGATCTTATCCACATTATCGGGCAAGATTACGAAAGATTTTCCACCATATCCACAGATTCATACACAGATTAAATACGTCCAGAAATCCATGGAAGACTACTTAAGCCCGGCTTTCTACATGATCCCGGCCATCGACAACACTTCTGAAAATGTAATCTACATCAACAACGGGCACCTCACCGACAACCTCTCTCTCTTCACCACCCTCGCCCACGAAGGCTACCCCGGACATTTATATCAGAATGTCTATTATGCAAGCCTTCATCCCGATCCAATCCGCTGTGTACTGAACTATGGCGGCTACACCGAGGGCTGGGCCACTTACAGCGAGATGATGAGCTACTACTTTTCCACACTGACGAAAGAGCAGGCTACATTATTTCAACGCAACTCATCTGTCATTCTTGGACTATATGCACTTGCCGATATGGGAATCCATTACGATGGCTGGAAGCTTGCCGATGCGGCGGCTTTTTTCCACACTTATGGGATAACGGATGATGCGACCATTGAGGATATCTATGATCTGATCATTGCCGATCCGGCTAATTATCTGAAATACTATATTGGGTATCTGGAATTTCTGGAACTTAAGAAAAATGCGGTGAATAAGTGGGGTGATAACTTTACGCAGATGCGGTTTCATAAGGCGGTTCTGGATGTTGGGCCGGCGTCGTTTGATGTGATCCAGAAGTATGTGTTTAAATAGAAACAGGGACGGGGAAAATTCCATTTTCCCCGTCCCCATTGGTCCATTGGCCCCTTAATTCGTATTACTAGCCGCAATCTTCACCTTACTCCAAAGATTACTGATCTCTTTCTTCGTCTCCTCATTATATTCAAAGACTTCATCATTCTTATTATCTGTTCTTGGTATATATGCATCAATTCCTTCGAACTCTCCGCCCTTGCCATACAGATCTTCCATAACCTTCTTATTCGCTGATGTATAACCTACATAACTTGAATTGTCATAAGCTCCGTCATAATCGCTCGCATAATTGATAAATGCATGTGCGAGTTCCGGATTCTTCGCATTCTTCGGAATGACCATGGCATCGGACCACTGGTTTGTTCCGCCTTCCGGCAGGTAGTATCCCATGTTCTCATTCTCATTGATTACATATGTCGCATCTCCGGAATAGATCAGGCCAAGTGCCTTTCTTCCCTGCGCCATGTTATCAATGATCTCATCGGTAACGATCTCCGGCTTCATGGTCTGTACACACTGTACCAGCCAGTTATAAGCTTCCTGGATCTGGCTTTCGTCGGACGTATTCATCGAATATCCAAGTGCCTTAAGCGCCATCATGAAAGAATCTCTCTCTGAATCATACAGGTAGATGTCCCCTTTATATTTCTGATCCAGGAAAATGTTATAACCTTCTTTTTTCAGGTCTTTGATATCGACTTTTGTCTTATCGTACACGATTCCGGCTGTTCCCCAGAAATACGGAACAGAATATTCATTCCCCGGATCATACGGAAGTCCTTTGATCGCATCATCTAATTTATCCATACAGTTCAGTTTCGACTTATCCAATTTCTGTAAATATCCCTCAGAAATAAGTCTCTGGATCATATAATCACTTGGTACAAGAATGTCGTAAGCCTCTCCATTTGCGACCTTAATATACATCTGTTCATTCGAATCAAAATTTTCAAGAAGTACCGTTGCCCCTGTCTCTTTCTGGAAATTCTGGATAATATGTTCACCTACATACTCGCCCCAGTTGTAGATACGAAGCGTCTGACCCTCGAATGGCAATGGCTCTTTCTTGTTATTATATGTCACAACTCCGGCTACGATCGCCAGTACACACACAACCGCAACTGCCGGTACCAGTACATTTCGTCTGCCGATGCTGTTTCTCTTCGCACGTTTTGCAAAAAGTGCCGGTGCAGCATTGATGATCACAAGTACGATCGTGATGATCACAACCACCAGTGTCGAGATTGCATTGATACTAGGGTTGACACGTTTACTCATCGTATACACCATGATACTTAAGTTCTTCACACCACGTCCGGTTACGAAGTAAGAGATAATGAAATCATCCACTGACATGGTAAATGCGATCAATGCACCGGCTACGATTCCCGGCGTGATCTGCGGCACAACAACTTTCGTCAGTGCCTGCCACGGTGTTGCCCCCAGATCCATTGCCGCATCGGCAAGGTTCGGATCCAGCGATTTGATCTTTGGCATGACCGATAACATAACATATGGAATACAGAATGCAATATGTGCCAGAAGCATCGTTACATAACCTTTTTCCACATGAAATGTAATAAATAATAACATAAATCCGATTGCTGTTACAATCTCCGGATTCATGATCGGAAGGTTGTTGATCTGCTCCATCAGGTCACGCACAATCTTCTTTGATTTACTGATACCGATTGCTGCAATTGTTCCTGTTACCGTTGAAATAAAGGTCGCAAGCAATGCAATACTGAATGTTGTCGACAGTGCATCCATCATATCTGATGAATCCAGCATATGTTTGTACCAGCGGAGTGAAAATCCTGTAAAACTCGTCAGTGATTTCCCATCGTTAAATGAGAATATGATCATGTACAGGATCGGAAGATAGAAGAACACAACCGCCAGTATCATAAGGATCTTCCCTATCGGACGTTTTCCCTTATTATTCATAACGATTATACCCCCTTTCCGCCCTGGTTACGAATCTCGATCTTACGGACAACCATCATAAGTACCATCATGATGACCGCCATGATCATGGAAATGGCACTTCCGAAGTTCCACTCTCCAACCGTAATGAACTGGTTCTCGATCATATTTCCGATGAGGAAATACTGACCGCCGCCGAGCAGCTTCGGTATGAAGAAAGAACTGACTGCCGGAAGAAATACCAGCGTAATCCCGTTGATGATTCCCGGCACGGAAAGCGGCAGTGTCACACGCTTAAATGTCTGCGCCGGGCTTGCCCCAAGGTCTGCACTCGCTTCCAGCAAGGAATTGTCCATCTTACTAAGTGACGTCTGGATCTGCAGGATCATAAATGGCAGAAAGTTATATACCATTCCCAAAAGCACTGCCTCTTCTGTATAAAGAAGAGACCCCTTTCCCAATCCCACCAGTTGTAAGATTCTCTGGATCAGGCCGCCGTCACTTAAGAGTCCGATCCATGCATATGTTCTTACCAGCATGTTGATCCACATCGGAATCGTGATCGCAAGAATCAGCGCATTCTGCTTTTTCTGCTCACTGCGCGCAATATAATATGCGATCGGATAGCCCAGCAACAGGCAGATCACGGTTGTCTTTACCGCAATCACAATGGAACGCCAGAGGATTAATAAGAAATCCGGGTCGGTAAAAAATTTGGCATAATGTTCCAGTGTAAATGTGAACGACAGAATGGTATTTCCCTGGTCTGTCACTGAATAAAGTGCGATCAGAACCATCGGGAACACCAGCATCAGTACCGCCCACACAATGTACGGAAATGCTAACTGTGAAAATTTCTTCATCTTAGAATACCACCTTCGGCATAACATGGATATCTTCCGGGAAGAATGTCAGGCCGACCTCCTGTCCTTCCTCCGAATAATCCGTTGTATGGATCTTGAACTCACGTCCCGTAGTGGAAAATGTAATCTCATACACGCCTTCTGTTACTTCTTCCGGATCAAAATCATAGTCTACACTGATGTCCACGCTCTGGTCTTCATCCGTCAGTTTCCATCCCTGTGCATTTGCCCATGTCTTAAGATCCGTATCCAATGCCTGGGATTCTGTAATCTCATCTACCGTCTTGAAGAAGTTGAATGCCATAACACCTTCATTTGCCTTCTCATTCTTAACGAACGGCTGGTTAACTACAAAGATGGTTCTCTCGATGCTGGTTCCGTTTGCTGTGCTGAATGTTACCGGATACTGGCCTTCTTTTGCTTCCAGTTCATATTCAATATTTGCAATGGAAATGTACTCATCACTTTCCGTCTCCCATGCCTGTGCATTCGACAGTGCAACAATTTCCTTATCATCCAGATTCTCCACATCTTCCAGATCTACATAGAAGTTGTTGGCACTGATCTTCTCGCTTCCGTCTTCGCTGGTCACATCGTGATTACGGATGACACGCATGTTGACCGTAACACTCGTTCCGGGAACCGTCTCCACCATGATCTCATAGTGCACACCCTTGAACAGAACACTTAATACCTCACCTGTCATCTTGCCGTCTTTTACATCTACGATATCGATGTCTTCCGGACGGATCACGACATCCACCGGCTCATTTTCCTTAAAGCCCTGATCCACACAGTCGAACGTGATATCATCAAAACGAACTTTGTAATCCTCAATCATTCTTCCGGAAATGATATTGCTCTCTCCGATGAAGTTTGCAACGAAACGGTTTGTCGGCTCATTGTAAATCTCCTGCGGGGTTCCGATCTGAAGGATCTCACCTTTCTGCATAACGACGATCTTATCCGACATCGTAAGTGCCTCTTCCTGATCGTGTGTTACGAAGATAAATGTGATGCCGACCTCCTGTTGGATGCGCTTCAGTTCATACTGCATTTCCTTCCGAAGCTTTAAGTCCAGCGCTGCCAGCGGCTCATCCAGAAGCAGTACCTTCGGCTCATTGACCAGTGCTCTCGCGATTGCCACACGCTGCTGCTGACCACCGGAAAGTAAGGTCGTATTCTTATCCTCATAGCCTTCCAGACCGATCAGTTTCAGCATCTTCATAACCTTCTGTTCAATAATATCTTTACTCATTTTTTTAAGCTTTAATCCAAATGCGATATTTTCATATACGCTCAGATGTGGGAATAATGCATATTTCTGGAATACGGTATTCAGTTCTCTTTCATACGGTGGTTTTCCGGTGATATCTTCATTGTCAAAGATCACCTTTCCCTCATCCGCATCCAGAAATCCTCCAAGGATTCGGAGCAGTGTAGTCTTACCACATCCACTTGGTCCAAGCAGGGTTACGAATTCATTTTCATATATGTCCAGGTTGATCCCTTTTAACACAACCTGCGAATCAAAGCTTTTCACAATATTGCGAAATTCGATTAGTTTTTTCTCTTCCATGGTTCTCCTTTCCATGGGGACGGGTTTTCCGGCTTTTTTACTGTCCCCTCTGGTTTATTTTTAAAAGATTGGCGGTGTCGTGATCCACAATATCTTTGCCGGGCTATTCCCGTGATTATAAAGATAATGACTCTTCGCACCATCCATATAAAACGTCTCATGCGCCTTCACTTTATATTTTTTACCGCCGCGCATAATCGTAATATTTCCCTTCAGTACATAGCCAAATTCCTCGCCCGTATACGACGTCTGGATATGACTCTTTTTATGCGGATAGAGTGTCATAAGAATCGGCTCCATCTGGTTCTTCTGCGCATTCGGAATGATCCATTCCACCTGGTAATCTTCTTTCTCATCAACGAAGAAATCATCTGTTCCGAACACGATCTGCTTTTCTTCCTCTTCGTGAAAGAATTCCGACAGATTACTTCCAAGTGCTTCCAGAATGTCCTCCAATGTCGCAATACTCGGTGCCGTCAGATTACGCTCCACCTGTGACAGAAATCCTTTCGTAAGCTCACTGCGCGAAGCCAGATCTTCCAATGTCAGATCGTTCTGCTTTCTAAGCTCTCTCAGCTTCTTTCCGATATCCACATTTTCACCTCCATATTTTCAAAAGTTTTCTATTACTATACTTTTTTTTCAAAAATACCGAACAAACTTTATTATACACATGTATGTGGATAATGCAAGTGAAATGCATGTAAAACCTTGACATAAATTAAAAATATGCTATAAGGACATTGCCTGCCCGGAAGTCTGTGGTCCGCAATGCCGCTTACGGAACTTGTGATCGCAGTATATGTGGTGTATCATATGCGGAAATATACGTGTTCACTGCCGGGATAATGTGTTATCATTAACCATAGAAAATTTTCCAGAGGTAACCACATGAATACAGCAACTACAGCAAATATTCAAAATAATAATCCTACTGCCTTTTACCACCTCCCAGGCCTGTTTGAATTTTACGAATTGTACCGCATATTCCTTCCATTATTCCGGAAACACAGGGAATATTTTTACGACTGGTGTGAGATTGGCTCGATCTATGGCGCTCCTTCGGATTGTATCTGGGGCGGCGGGCGTACTTCATTTGGATATTCTAATCCGGAAGACATGCTTGATCTGGTGCGGGAATACGGCATCTCGGCCCGACTGACGTTCAGTAATTCGTTGCTACGGGAAGAACATCTTACAGATAAGAAATGTAACGAACTTTGTAAAATGTTCGAACACGCCTCTGATGCCGATAATTCACCACATACACACCAACTCCAGAATGGCGTGATCGTGCACTCCGAGCTTTTATTAAACTATTTACAAAAAAATTATCCTGATCTCTACCTTATCTCTTCAACCACAAAAGTTCTGACAGATTTTCAGGATTTTTTAACTGAAATAAACCGAGAAGATTTCCGTTATATTGTACCGGACTTCCGGTTAAACAAAGTATTCGATAAATTAGATCTGATGTCGCAGCACCAGAAAGATAAAGTAGAATTCTTATGCAATGAATGCTGCTGGTTCGGCTGTAAGGACAGAAAGACTTGTTATGAATCCGTCAGCCGGAAGAATCTCGGAAATCCTGCCCCGGAGTTTCACTGTGCTTCGCCGGATGGCGGTAACGGTTACCGCTTTTCCAAGGCAATGGAAAATCCCGGATTCATCAGTGTGGATGATATACAGAATATTTACATGCCAATGGGATTTTCTAATTTTAAGATTGAAGGACGCGGGCTTGGAAGTGCATTGATTCTTGAATTTCTGCTTTATTATATGACGAAGCCGGAATATCAACTGCATGTCAGGGAAGAGATTTATCTGGATAATATGCTCGATCTTTTTTAGCTATGGGGACAGGGTTTTTGACTTTTTTATTGTCCCTTCCGGATCAAAAATGAACGCAAGAAAACCTGCCCGTCGGCAGGTTTTCTTACATTCTAATCTATTTTTATTTTCTTTTGCTTTTCTATATCTCAAACGTCTCCAGATCATCCGGCACATACAGATTGCCATGATAATACTGCTGTCCTTCCTCCGTATACAACTTCTTTCTCTCCGCCAGATGTGTCTCTTCTGTATGATACAACAACAGATTCGGCACACCGAGTTCTTCCGCAAGCTGGCATGCTTCTTTTACTGTACTATGATGCTTCTCATAAGGCTTGAATTTATCCGCCTCACCGAACAGGCAGAATGCCTCATGAAGCAGCCAGTCACTGCCCTTCACATATTTATAATCCACCTCATTGTACGGTTCATCACCGACGCAGGTGAATTTCTTACCGCTCTTAAGCTGCATGGTGAATCCGAACTGTTTCGCCTTTGTCGAACCAATGTCGAAGAATGTCACTGGACATCCGAGAATCGTTCTGCTGTCTCCGTCTTTCACGACATCAAACTGGATTCGCTCTCCCATATGCTTACAGACCTTCTGCTGGATCGTCATATTTGCGATTGCCTGAATCTTCTCTGCCAGCTCCTCATGGCAGTAAATGCGAAGATCACCTTCATATTTTCCCTGGTTCATTCTCTGTCCGATCATACGCACCAGCCAGATAATTCCAAGCACGTGGTCTACATGCTCGTGTGTAACGAAGATATCGTGGATATCATTCATGTCAATTCCTGTATCTTTCAATACTTTCAGAATACGGTTCCCGCCGCCTGCATCTACAAGGAAATGTTTCCCTTCATCGCTGATTGCATAGCAGGTATTATAACATTCACTTACCGTTGCATTTCCGGTTCCTAATATTGTTAATTTCATATGCTTTTCTCCATTTCATTTCTGGTTTTTATACCGCTTTTTTTGTAGTACATCTATCAGCAGTATAGCATACTTTTTCGACTGGTTATGTACTGGATTTTGAAATAATATTCATTTTTTCTTTTTATAATATAAATATGCTAAATATTTCTTAAAAAGTCAAAAACACCATCCCCAACTACAAACAAAAAAGCAGAGGTAAGTAGCAATGACACCTCCGCTTTTCTGAATACAATTATAATTTTTCCATTAATTCTTTATGTTTTTCTTCATATCCCGGTTTTCCAAGCAATGCAAACATATTGCTCTTATAGCTTTCAACGCCAGGCTGATTAAATGGATTCACACCCATCAGATAACCACTGATTCCACATGCGAACTCAAAGAAATAGAATAATTGGCCAAGCGAAAATTCATTCTGTTTTTCTATACTCACTTTAAGTACAGGTACTCCGCCCTCAACATGTGCCAGTATTGTTCCGTTCATGGCACTCTTATTGACAAAGTCTACTGTCTTTCCTGCCAGATAATTCAAACCATCCAGATCGTTTTCCTCTTTTTGAATGGTAATATCCGATTGAGGATCTTCTACGGCTACAACCGTTTCAAGCATAATTCTTGATCCATCCTGAATAAACTGTCCCAGCGAATGAAGATCGGTTGTTAAGTTAACCGATGCCGGCATTAACCCTTTCTTGTCTTTTCCTTCGCTCTCTCCGTAGAGCTGTTTCCACCATTCTGATATATACTGAAGACTCGGTTCATAATTGGCCAGTATTTCTACCACTTTTCCTTTTCGAAATAGAATATTACGTGCTGCTGCATAGCGTAAAGACTCATTTTCTTCATACGGCGTATGTATTACCCGTTCTCTTTCGGCTGCCACACCGGCCATCAGCTCATCAATATTGGCACCACTGACGGCAATCGGTAACAACCCTACAGCAGTCAACACTGAAAAACGTCCTCCGACATCATCTGGCACTACAAAAGTTTCATATCCCTCTTCATCCGAAAGATTCTTCAGAGCGCCCCTCTTTTTATCTGTTGTCGCAAAAATTCTTTTTGAGGCTTCTTCTTTTCCATATTTCTTTTCCAGAATCTCTTTAAATACACGAAATGCAATTGCAGATTCCGTCGTAGTACCTGATTTTGATATTACATTTATCGAAAAATCTTTCCCTTCTATTATCTTAATAATTCTGTTCAGATAATCTCCACTCATGCTATTTCCGCAAAAATAGATTTCCGGTGTTTTTCTCTCTTCTTTTCCAATGCTGTTATAAAAAGTACTGTGCAGAAAATCAATTGCAGCCCTTGCACCAAGATAAGAACCGCCGATTCCTATTACCAACAGAACATCCGAATCTTTCTGAATTTTATTTGCAGCTTTTTTTATTCTTTCAAATTCCTCTTTATCATACGCAACAGGGAGATCGATCCAACCCAAGAAGTCATTTCCTTCCCCTTGTCTGGACAGAAGTTTTTCTTTCGCACACTCTATCCCTTCTTTTATATATGACATTTCATGATCCCGAATAAAATTTTTCGCATTTGAAATGCTAAATGTAAGCTTATTATCCATAATGTTCAGCCCTTTCCACTATTTATTTACAACATTAACCGGATCGCCTCTCAGAAATTGTTCAATATTATTTTCCGTAATATCCATAATTCTTTGTCTCGACTCTTTTGCCGCCCATGAAATATGTGGTGTGATCAGACAATTTTTTGCATTAATCAGAGGATTATCTTCTCTGATCGGCTCTGTTGATACTACATCCAGTCCTGCTGCATATACTTTGCCTTCATTTAAAGCATCTGCCAGATCCTGTTCTACTACAAGCTGTCCTCTGCTGTTATTAATTAGGATCACTCCATCTTTCATCTTGGCGATATTTTCTTTATTAATAATTCCGTCCGTTTCCGGGAACAGTGGACAATGCAGGAAGATAACATCTGACTTCGCCAGCAGCTCATCCAATTCTACATATTCCGCTACTTTCTTGCCTGCTTCAGACTGATATGCATCATAGGCAATTACATTCATATCTAATGCATTTAAGATTTTCGCTGTTGCCTGTCCAATTCTTCCAAGTCCAATGATTCCGGCTGTCTTACCATACAACTCTATCATTGGGTAGTCCCAATAGCACCAGTCTGGATTATTGGCCCATTTTCCATTCTTTACAGTTTCTGCATGATATCCATAATGGGAACAGATTTCCATCAAAAGCCCAACTGCATACTGCCCAACGATCTGCGTTCCATATGTCGGAACATTTACTACCATGATTCCTTTTTCTTTTGCGTATTCATAATCAATAACATTATATCCTGTCGCAAGTACCGCAATCAGCTTAATATTCTGGCATTTATTAATTGTATCTTTTGTAATTGGTGTTTTATTTACGATTACAATCTCTGCATCACCAATGCGTTCTACGATCAGCGGTGAATCTTCATACGCTGTTCTGTCATAGATTTCCACCTCTCCGAATTTACGGATCGAGTTCCAGCTGAGATCTCCAGGGTTTTCTGTATATCCATCTAATACTACAATTTTCATAGCTCTTCCTCCTGATTAACTTCCGAATATCAATTTTACAGGTGTCGTTATAATTCCAGGGAATATAATGAATATACATAATGCAATTGCAATCAGTGCAATCCATGGAATTGATGCTTTTATAATCTTCTCCAACGGTAAATCCGTAACATTCTGCGCCGCATACAGGCAGACACCTACCGGTGGTGTAATCAGACCAAAAGAAAGTGTGATTACTAGAAATACAACAAAGAATAATGGTGAAACTCCAACCGCCTGTACTGCCGGAAGAAGGATCGGTACCAGGATAAAGATAGCTGCTGTTGCATCCATAAACATTCCTACACAAATTAAGAATGCATATAAGATAAACATAATAACGATTCTGTTACTTGATATACCTGTAATCATATTTGCCACTGCACTCGGCAGACCATCTAATTCAAACAGTAATGATGCCGGTTTTGCTGCGATCGCAACAAACAGGATCGTTCCGGTTGAGCGAGCATTTTTGCAGATAATTCTAGGAATATCTTTCCATTTAAGATCTTTGTAAATATAAATAGATACAAGAATTGTATAGATTACCGCAATCGCTGCTCCTTCTGTCGGTGTATAGAATCCTGTGTATACTCCTCCTAAAAGGATTACCGGTGTAAGTAATGCCGGAATCGCACTTACAAAAGCTTTGCTGAGACGTTTTACCTCAAATGGTGTACGATCACCGATATCATGCTTTTTACAATATACGAAGTTATAAATCATAAAGACAACTCCGATAATGACACCTGGAATCAATCCGGCGAGCAGTGCCTGTCCGATAGATACGTTTGCTGTTGCAGCTGCATTAATCATCAGGATACTTGGCGGAATTACAGAAGCAAGCATGGAACCTGATAAGTTGATCGCAGTCGCATATTCCTTCGGATATCCTTTTCTATGTAATGCATTGATACTCATTTTACCGATAGATGCGATCGCTGCAACCGAAGAACCGGACATTCCGGCGAAAAGCATATTTACAACAACAGATACATGACCTAATCCACCATAAATCCATCCTACCATTGCTTCAGCAAGATCATATATTTTCTCTGCTACTCCACCTTCATCCATTAACGAACCGCAAAGAATAAACAGCGGAACTGCAACCATGATAAAACTGTTCATTGATGTAAACATTGACTGTGCCGCCATAGAAAGTGGAAGATCCGACATCGTCACCATACAAATTACAGAAGCAGCTCCCAGTGAAACCGCAATAGGAACTCCAAGAAACATAAATACCAGGAACAATATCAATAACGCAATACTCATACTCATTATTCTTCACCCCCTTCAATCTTCTCTTCTTTCTTCTGTCCGGTAATTGCAACTTTTCCGTGATATTCAAGGAAACTCTGCAATACACCAATAATACCTAACACACCTGCAACCGGCTGACAGATTCCAATAATCGACATAGGAATTTTCAGTGCCGTTCCCATTTCATTCATCATGATCTGCTGCTGTACTACCTGCCATCCGTATACGATCATAAATCCGAAAAATCCTACTACTACTACCGCATAAAGTACTTCACTAAATTTCTTCAGCCAGTTTGGTCCTTTTTCTATCAACAAGGTAACTCTTGATGATTCTGCCTGATTAAATCCCGCTGCCAGCGCAACAAACATCATCCACAAGAATAAATATCTGCTGGTTTCTTCCGTCCATGGACTTGGATGTCCGATAATACGTCCTATGATCTGAATCATAATTGTAACAACCATTCCAATTACCATGATTACCAACACTACATTCTCAATTCCATCTACAATATCAAATAATTTTGAAAAAGCTGTTTTCTTCCGTTCCATAAGCTTCCTCCTGATCTCTGATTCTAATTGAGAGGGAATAATTCCCTCTCAATCTTCAAACTACTTATTCACTTTTTCCGCAAAATTCTGCTGTCTTATCAAAGAGTTCATCATCATTGATCAGTTCTTTGAATTTTCCATAGCATGATTTTGATACTTCAACAAATTTTTCACGATTTTCTGCTGAAAGTTCATTGTATTCCATTCCGTTATCAAGCAGTGTCTGTAATGCCTTTTCATCCTCTTTCTCCATGAAGTCTACATTCCATTTCTGAACTTCTTCACCCGCTTTATTAATGGCATCCTGCTGCTCTTTACTTAAGCTCTTGAACAGATTACTGTTAATTCCAACAAGCCATGCATCAGCCATATGGTCTGTTGCAGAAATATATTTCTGTACTTCATAGAACTTGTTAGAATATGGTACATCTACAGGGTTTTCCTGTCCATCCAGTGTGTTTAACTGTAATGCGTTATATACTTCACTGAAGTTCATAGGTGTTGTAACAGCACCACATGCTCCAAAGAACTCTACATACAGGGAGTTATTCGGTACACGTAATACCATTCCTTTCAAATCATCCGGAGTATTAACCGGCTGTTTAGAGTTTGTAACTTTACGGAATGATCTTGTCCAGCTTCCTACAGTTGTAATTCCTTTCTCAGATACTTTATTCATAAGATCTTTTCCTGTGTCACTGTTAAGGTAATCTAATAACTGCTGCTGATCGTCAAACATATATGGAACTGAGATTACATTATATGCCGGATCAAAACTTGCATATACACTGGTTGCCAGAATCAGCATCTGTAAAGAACCTGCCGAAAGCTGTTTAATACCAGCTGCTGTATCTCCTCCATATAATGATCCGTTTCCCGAAACGGTAAACTCCAGTGTATTATTAGAATATTTTTTCGCACGATCTGCAAATTCTGTCGCAGCCTGATAAATATAAGAAGCTTCCGGATCCGGAACTGCAATTGTAATCTTTGTTACTTTTCCAGATGACTTCGATTCACTGCTTTTATTTCCGCCACAGCCTACCAGACATGTGCTTACCATTGCCAATGCCAGTAATGCTGATAATATTCTTTTTTTCATAGTCTTCTCCTCTCTTAATACAGATTGCTTCCAACTTTATAAAGTTCTTTGATTTTAGGATATAACTCTGTATATACTTTATATCTTTTTGCATATACCGCATCATTATCGTGATTGCTCTTTATACACTTAAAGACTTTTTTCTCCACCATATCAGCAGCTTCATATACATCTTTAAATACATTGGCTCCTACGCCCGCCAACAATGCCGCACCAATCGGTGCCATATCATTCATATCCAAAATCTCGATATCTTTTCCCGTAATATCCGCTTTGATCTGAGCCCAGACAGTGCTTTTTGCACCGCCCCCTATGGAAACAAAACTTTTTATTTCTCTTCCTGTAACTTTCTCTGCAATATCGGCAAGCTGTTTCAATCCATAACCACAGCCTTCCATAATTGCACGGTTCATTTCTTTTCTTCCTGTATGCAAAGAAATACCAAAGAATACTCCTCTTGCATATGGATCCCATATCGGACTTCTTTCTCCCAACATATATGGAAGGAATACCACACCGCCACTGCCTGCTTCTGCTTTTGCAGCATCATCGTTCATAAGGTTAAATACATATTTCGGGTCTATTTCTCCTGTCAGAAATTCCTGATAGTAATTATCTCTGAACCACTGATAAGAAGCTCCTGTATGTGACAATGCACCCTGATATATCCATTTTCCATCTACAACATGACATCGGTTAATGAATCCTCTGTCAAATTTGGGTTCATCTACACAAATCGTTAAGACATTTGTTGTTCCTACCGATTCGCATACATCTCCGGCTTTGGTAACTCCTGCAGCCAGTGTTGCACACGCTGTATCGCCCCCACCTATAACAATCGGTGTTCCTTGTGGAATCCCCATCTTGATTAAATCTTCATTTATCAGTCCTCCCACCACATCAGTTGATGAATGAAGTGGTGGAAGTTTCTGAATATCAATTCCTGTCTTTTCACACAGTTCTTCTGACCATTTAAGTCCGCCTGTTGTTTCAAAGAGATTTGTGTAGGATGCATTCGAATAATCTATTGCAAATTCTCCGGACATTCTCTGAGCCATCAATGTATTGACATGTCCGAAATATTTTGTTTTTTCGTATGCCTCCGGAAGATTTCTCTTAATCCAAAGCATAGATGTTCCGGACATCGCACCTGCCATAGCTGTATTTGCTGTTATCTCAAACAGTCGATCTTCTCCAACTACTTTTTTTATGATCTCAGCTTCTTCCGTACTTCTTCTGTCAGAATAAATAATCGGATCTACAAGCACTTTCCCGTTTTCATCGAGTGCGGCAAGTCCCGGACAAAGGCTGGATATACTGATTCCCACAACTTTTGATAAATCTATCCCTTTTCCGTCTTTTAAAAGCCTGATACATTTCAAATATGCTCTCCACATATCTTCTGTATCTATCTGCACCGAATCCTGATCCGGTATAATTAATTTATAGGAACTGCTACTCATTCCCAGTAATTGTGCTTTTTCATTTATAATCGCAACTTTGATGCTTGTTGTTCCTACATCAACCCCAAGTAAATATCCTGTTATCATATTCGACACCCATTTCTATTATTTTTCAATAATACTATTTTAGAACTGATCGTAGTTTTTGTCATTCTCTAACTGTGCTAAAAGCTCTTTTGCTTCTTTTACACTGTATCCTTCATGAATGATATATCTAAGAGCAATAACTAAAGCTGTTACATCTTTGTAATCCCATACAAATCTTCCCATTGTAACTCCGCCTACGCCACAGTCCATAGCATCTCTTGTCATCTGTAAATAATCATCCAGTGTCTTGCATGCATCTCCACCCTGGATAACTACACGGAATGTTGAAGGAACACAAGCTACTACTTTTGCCATACTTTCCGGATCACCAGTGTATGTAGTCTTTACAATATCCATACCCAGTTCACATGCACTTCTTACACAGTAAGCAATATTTTCCCATGCAGTTCTCTTGTCAACCGGAACACTCTCTCCCTTTGGATATACATGTCCGATCAGCGGCATTCCTTTTGCCATACACTCTTCTGCAACTTTTCCGATTCTCTCAAACTGTTCACCCTGGAAATCACCAAGTGTCATAGCTCCCATAGACACTGCATCAGCTCCCATACGGATCGCTTCATCAACAGTTCCGAATACTGTATCATTTGTCGGTGCAACCGGAGAATAATTGGAAATTTTCATTAACATTGATACATCTCCTGCATGGTTCCACATACAATGTTCTGCAATTCCCTTTGTCATTGTCATAGCATCCGGTTTACCAAGAATGATTTTATCGATTGTATCCTGAATATGGTGAAGACCTGTCATTGGTGCGATTCCTCTTGAAATTGCATGGTCAACAGTAATTGCCATCATCTTGTTGCTCTTTGGATTTACCAGTCTGCTCATTCTTACTTCTTTTCCTAACATTGCCATAGTTCTTTTTCTCCTTTTCTTCTTTTCACTTTTTAACTTTTATTTATTATTAAGGTTCAATAATAATTTTTAATCCTTTTCCGCTTTTGCACATCTCGTATGCATTCTGGAATTTTTCAATAGAATATGTATGCGTTGCAATTCTGTCAAGATTGATTTTCTTTGTCTTAACCATATCTGCGGCTTCCAGATAATCTTCTCTCTTGTAAGCGGTACTTCCGTTTACCTTGATCTCGTTGTAATGAATTGTATTTACTTCAATCGTACATTCTCCGGTACCTGCAAATCCTGCAAACAGATTGACTGTTCCACCTTTTTTGCACAGTTTCAATGTTGAATTTACCAGTGCAGGAACTCCGATTGCCATCACGATCACATCGGCTCCCATACCATTTGTTGCTTCGCTGATAATCTGTGGGAGATCTTCTGTTGTAGGATCTACAACCTTATCTGCTCCAAGCTCCAATGCAACTTCTCTTCTCATTTCATTTGGCTCACTGACGATAACTTCCTTTGCTCCTGCAATTTTAGCAAGCTGCATATGCATCAAACCAATCGGTCCGGCTCCAACGATCAACACTGTGTCATTGAATCCTGTTCCGGCATTTTTTAATCCTCTGATACAGCAGGCTAATGGCTCGATCAGTGCTCCGGCCGTAAAGGAAACATCCTCTGGCAGCTTTACTACATTTCCGCTCTTGATTGCGATTTCCGGAATTCGAATATATTCTTCAAATCCACCGTCAAATTCATAACCGATTGCTTTTCTGTTCATACATGCATTTTCTCTTCCTGCGAGACATGCCGGGCAAGATCCGCAAGGGATTACATTTGCGATTGAGACTTTTTCTCCCACCTCATATCCCTTTACATCTTTTCCAACTTCTGCAATGACGCCACACATCTCATGTCCGATTACAGATGGATATCTGACTCCTTTTGTTTTTGTTCCTGCAAGAATTCTCATATCAGTTCCACAGATTGCTGCTTTTTTCATCTCCAGCAAAATATCTCCGTCGCCAATTTCTGGCTTTGGAAGTTCTGTCACATCAAAATTATTTGGTCCATTCAAGATTACTGCTTTCATCTCTTTCACTCTCCTTTTCAACTTGATTGAATCATATCATTTCTGAAATATTTTTTCAAGTATTTTCATGTATTTTTGTAATTTTTTTTCATTTCTCCCGGTTTTCACCGTTTTTCCCCCTTTTATCGCATATTTTTTCATCTTCGCATTTATTTTGTTGAATTTTTTTACTCTTCCTTTTGATTTCTTTGAAATATTTTTTCATACCAACTTACAAAAAACGGACAAGGTTTTGGCGATTTTTAATCATCAAAACCTTGTCCGTTTTTCTTTAATATTTATTTTCTAATATTTATTTTCGGATGTTGCCCTTCTTGTTCTCTGAATTGCAGTATAAGATTCTTCATAGTTGTCAAATGCCACAATTGCAACGATTGCATCTATAATTGCCAACTGTGCAATTCTTGTACTTACTGATTCTGATTCGAACATCGTCTCTTCTGACGAACAATACAATATCATATCCGCAATCTTTGATAACGGCGTTTTCCCTTGTCCCACAATTGCAATGGTCTCTGCTCCATTTTCCTTTGCATTCTTTATACAGTCTATCACATTCCTGTTACTTCCGGAATGCGATATTCCGATTGCAACTTCTTTCTCACTCATCAGCGATGAAGACATCAGCTGAAGATCTATATCTTCATACACAAAAGCACAAATCCCTATTTTCATAAACTTATGTGCTGCATCTTTGGCAACGATCAGACTTCCACCGCTTCCGAAAAAAACTATTTTTTCTGCTTTTTCTATCTTTTCTGCTACGACTTTTAATTCATTTGTATCCAGACTTGCAAGTGTCCTGTTTAATACATTCACTTCCGACAAAAAAATCTTTTTGCATATCGTCTCAATATCATCATCTTGCTCAAGTCCCGGATTGAAGTGTCTGTCTCTTGGTAGTACATCTTTTGCTGCATTAACTTTAAAATCCTGATATCCCTTATACCCGAGCTTTTTGCAGAACCTGACAACCGACGCATCACTCACCCCCGCACTGTCTGCCAGCTCGGTAACATTATAGTTCAATGCCTCATCATAATGTTCCAATATGTAATCTGCCAGTTTCAACTCTGTATTGGTTAATCTGTGCTTTTTTCCCTGAATAACTTCTTTACAGCTTTCTCCTACCATTTGCTTATCCCCGTCACTTTCATTTTTTTCAATTATATTCAACCTTCAGAAATTAATCAACTGTTTTTATACAGCAGATTCTAATACAATATTCATTTTTTGTTTTATATAATATAAATATTCTAAATATTTTCTACGCTCCCTATAATCTCCTCAAAATCAATCTTACATTCCCCGTCATAGATTCCAACAGGAACTTTCCCATCCATTCCATAAATTGCCAGATCCATATTTTCTCCAAAATCTTCTCCCAGATCATATACGATTACTTTCCGATTTTTCACATCCACGATCCAATATTCCCGTACTCCTGCATTTACATATTTCTCCAGTTTCTTTCCAAAATCCTTTTTCCGTGTAGACGGAGAAGTAATCTCTATCACCATATCCGGTGCGCCATAGATACATCTGCCAATATTTTTACTTTGGTCACATAAGATAAAAATATCCGGCTGGACCATCGTTTTATCATCTTTATCTAATTGTACGTCTATCGGTGATACAAAAACTTTGCACTTTCCGCCTTTCCCTTTTATATACTGGCGCAGAGCTGCTGCAATCTCAAGAACAAGTTCCTGATGCACTACCGTTGGCGCCGCCATATCATACAATATTCCATCTATCAGTTCATATCTCTGCTCATCCGACAGCGCATAATAATCTTCTAAAGTATATTCCCCCTGTTTCTTTACTTTATATACACCAAGTGCCTCTGCTATCTTATTTACATCTGCCTGTACAAATACCCTCTCCAGGCTGCGGATTTCACTATAGGATAACATTTTGCAGAACTCTTTCTGCCCTATTGTGTCATCTTCGGAAAATATTTTGGCAACTATTTCAAAATCTAAACCTGATCTGTCTACTATTTTCTCAAGAGTATAGCCATTTTGCTTTTTTAATTCTCTCATTTCCGTAATTGTCATAGCCATTTTACCACCCGTTTCTATTTTGTTTGTCATATTTGGAAAGATTTTTGCGAGTTACTTATCTTGAAAAAAGAATTTCTGATTAACATGTTTTGATTGAAGTATTTGTATTTTATCACAGCTCATCATTTAATTCAACGATAAATATATTTAATTTTATTTTTTGTAATCGAATAGGAGGCTAATCATTAGTTGATTAGCCTCCTCTCACACCACCGTGCGTACCGTTCGGTACACGGCGTTTCTCTAGTTTTCACAAACTGTTAGATAATAGTCAAGCATGGATGTGTATGTTATATCACAACAACTCTTGTATTCCCCAAATCAGAACGTCTCTTTGGTGCCAGAGCATCAATCCCTCCATTGCGATACAGAGAAACCCATTTCCCGATTGTTTTTGGCTTATAATGAACAGTACGCCCATCTGGGAGCTGCATTGGAACCTTTGATACCCTCCGACAATACGCCATAATAGATTCATCCGGATACGTTTCCTGAATCACCGGTGCGATTATCCCAAACCGGAGCCTTGCAATCTCCATCAATTCGTCTATTCCCTCTTTGTTATTGTGTTGTTCCATTTCTATCGCCTCCGATTACAGCGTATTCCTAACCGATGTTCTTGTACATGCCGGGATTATGGGAAGCATCAGAAGTACTTTTTCCCGAAAACTATAAGTGATGAAAATCTGATGCATGGTATGTCTGCAGAAAAGAAAGCCGGAAAGATTTCCAGAACTGAAAAAGTAACTGTCCATCCGTTTCTTCAATAAAATCGGATGTTTTCTTCTGCGCATCGTTTAATGCTCCAAGTATCAGCTTTTTATGAGAAAAGAACAAATCCCGAAAAGCATAAAATGTAGAATGGGCAATCTGGTACATTTCACAAATTTTCTCCACTGTATGTGCGTGTAAAAAATAGTCTTTTAATACCGTCAGAACGAAACGGATACTATAAGAAGAATACGGAATCAGCATCTCTGGCAAAACTGCGTGAGTATGTCCACAGGAGTCGCACTTTACCCTTGGAATCCGTAGTATTTCGGTTTCTATATGATTGGCTTTTAAAGTAATCATGTAACGGGGGTAACTGTCATGAAATATCATTTGCCCTTTGGAATCACAGTATGGACAGACTTGTTCTGAAAGATTTAATTTTGCGATTGCCCGATCAAACCATTCCTGATCAGAAAGTTTTATATTTTTTAGCTTGCAAAATAGATTTAAAATACGTATCATAACATTTGGATACTTCCTTTGGAATGTATTTTGGAAAGAGGAAACCGATTCTTGCCAGGAATGGGTTCCTTCTTTTTTTATTATAATCCCTTTGAAAAGAGAAAAAAGCATGCAGTAAATCACTACACACTCTCATCATTCATCCCACTTATCTATTCTTATTATCTGTTGTTTTCCCTTTGTCTCAATCACTTATAAAAAGTTGCTCTACAGTTACTGACGGATTTCATACTCTGTTTCCATCCGCTGACGAGACCTCCCCTGATACCACACGTTTCTTTCTCTCCATACATCTGCCAGATCTACTACAGTTAATTCCGAGTATCCAGCTACACACCAACCGGGGGACATAAACAACTTACACTTTCCACCTTTATCTTTGATATATTTCCGCAAAGCCACCGCAATCTCAAAAGCGATTTACTGATGTGTAACAGTCGGTGCCGCCATATTATACATAATACTTTTGCACGCAGTTCTATATCAACACCTGATCTTCCGGAGATTGCGAGTTACCAGTTCTTATTTACCTGATGTCTTCCCTTAATAGTCATTCTTATTCTTTCTTATCTGTTAGCAGATGCAACACGTCTTGCATCTCTCATGATCTGTGCTGCCGCATAACCATTTCCAGACATTCCTGCAGAAGCCGCCGCAAAAAACGCTGCATTATCCAGAAAATATTTTTTGAAACGCTCCACTAAACCAGCCTTTTTCTCTGTGTTATTCATTACCATTGTATTCTTAAGTGCTACTGTACTCATATTGACCTCTCCTTTTTTACTATTTATATATTTATTTTCTTTGTTTTCCTTTTACATCTTGTATTTTAGCCTTGTTTTCGGTTTCAAACCAGTGTTATAATTATCTTATTTTACAACGATATTGACATTATTGTACTGGCTTTACTATTTATAAAAAGGAGATTATTATGGCAAAAGCATATCACGAAGCACTGCATCCACTTGGCAATCTGGGTATCCAAGTATCAATGGCCGCACTTGAAAATACACATATTCCAGCCCACTGGCACGAAGCCATGGAGATTTTATTCTGCCTGAATGGATCCGTCCGTGTTCATATCGAACACGAACATCTTACCCTTCACCACAATCAACTGATTGTTTTTGATTCCAAAGAAGTACATTCCATACATTCGGATTCTAACCTGTATATGTTTTTATGTATCCATGTCGATAAAAAACAGCTCGCGGTCTACTGCCCGGATCTGGAACTGTATCATATAAATTGCCGCCCGGTTCCTCTGGATGATCCAAAATCCACCCAGTACATCCACATCTGCCAGCTTGCCCACGATCTGACACGAACCAATGTCGAAAATAAAAGCACCAGCGCCATGCGTTCAGACGGCACGGCATTGCTGATGCTTGCTGATTTGATTCGTTATTTTTCCGTATATTCCCTGCCGGGAACGACTACTGGAACAGGTCAGTCTAATGATATTCTGCGAAAGATCATCTCCTATGTGAATGAACATTATACAGAAAAGCTCTCATTGGAAGAAGTAGCTAATCAGGTAGGATTCAGCCGAGAATATTTCTGCCGTTTTTTCAAGCAGCATATGGGTATCACATTTCTTCGTTACCTGAATGAGGTGCGTATTTCTCATGCTGGACGTATTCTGATGAATACAGACAAGTCCATTTCTGAGGTAATGCAGGAGAGTGGTTTCACTAACCAGACAATCTTTAACCGTCTCTTCAAAGAAATCTACGGAATGACACCTCGTCAGGCACGTAACAACTATGCAGAAAATACCACTTCATAAAACCATTAGGGACGGGGAAAAAGCCACTTTCCCCGTCCCCCTTATTCCTCCGCCAACTCCCCAAACTCCGTCTTCTCAAATTCCTGAATGGAAATATGTCTCTTATTCGGGTTCGCATACACGAAGGTCTTATCTACATTCTCCAGATAGTTCTGGATCTTATCGTTCGTCGCGCTGATGATCGCCTGGAAGCCAAGTCCGCGGATCAGCGAGATACAGCTTGCCACCTTCTCGGCATCCATCTTGGAGAACGCCTCATCCAGCACAACCAGACGCAGTGTCGGTGACCGGTGCATCTTCGGCGACAGATTGATCTTATAAAGCTGCGCAAAGCTTGCCAGAAGTGCCACGTACAGCGGGTTCTGCCCCTCCCCGCCGGAGTTCTTCTTGATCATCTTACTCAGTCCGATCGTCATCTCCTTATCGCCATGTACGATCTGCTGCATATCGAATGACAGATAGGTTCGATAATCCGCATACTTATCCATGTTACGTTTCGCCTCATCCATCTCGTCCTTCGTCGCATTCTCCGGCGGGATGAAGATGTTGATCAGCTCGTTCATCATCTCCCCATACTGATTCTCATGCTCCATCGTGAACATATCAAGCTGGTTGTCCATCGTATCATCTAAGTCAGACGGACGGATCTGCAGGGAATCATCCATGAACATCTTATAATATTTTCCATCTGCACCCTTGTTCTTTGTGATCACGAATTGATACTTATCCTTACCGAAGTCCAGTTTGCTGATGATCCGGTTCAGCTCATCCCTTCTCTGATAAGCCTCCAGGATCGCACTTCGGATCTTGAAGATGAAGTCATCTTTGAAATGCTCCACAGCCGCTTTCGCCTGTGTCTTCGCCGACTCCCTGTAAGTCTCCAGATGATCGCAGGACAGCGAATTCAAAAGCTTCTCATACGGCGCGTTGTCCCGGATAGAAGTTGAGAATGTACGGTTCGGATATTCTCTGATATAACTGCTTCTCTCTTCCACCAGCTTCCGGTAAGCGTCTTCCTCTTCTTCCCTGAGCGTATATACCCGCGAAACCATCTGACGTCTCAGATACTCATAATTCTCGGATTTTCTACTCGCCAGATATTCCTGGAACTCCTTCTCGTAACGCTTATCTGCTACTTTTCTCTTCACGTCCTTCATCTGTTCTTCCGATTCGAGAACTTCTGCATTCAGACGTTCGATTTCTTTCTTGTTCTCCCAGATTGCTTCCTGCACCTTGGATACGGATTCTTTCTTCGCATCCTGTGCCGCCTGCACTTCTTTCTTCTTGCCTTCCCATGCAGCAACGGATTCATCCTTTAACTTCTTCATCTGTTCCAGAAGCTGAGCCTTTTTCTTTTCTTTGGAAATGATTGCCTTGCTGTCAGCCAGCCATCCGAGATAATCCTCTGCCGGCTGCTTCAACATCTCCATCTGCATTGCCTGGCGGATCTCTTCTAACAGCTCCTGTACCGGCATTCTCTCGCCATTTAACTTCTCACATTTTTCTTCCAACTTGCGGATTCTCTGGCGCATACTCGTCTCACCGATGTAGGCTCTTCTGGTGTAATTCTCCGGATTCATGTGCTGCAGTTTGTAGCTCTGGTACAGCATACAATCCGGTGTCACACCGATCCTGCACTCACGCAGTTCATCCAGTGATTCGCATTTCTTTACATTTCCAAGGAAGAAATTAATGTATTCCTGCACATACGCTTCTTTCGCTTTTACTACTTCTGCCAGCGCCCCCGGCTGTACCTGATGCTTGTCCTTCGTAAGCTTCTCCGTATCCAGGACTGCTGCCCGGAAGAAACGTTTTGTATCCATCTCCTGGTAAATGTCCATCGCAGCCCTGGCATACTTTGGTTCCACGATCAGCTGCAATTTATTATTTCCAAGATAACCCTCCACTGCATTGTGCCATCTCTCGTCCTTCACATCCAGAAGATCCGCAAGAATATGCACATTCACGAACTTGCCGCAGCGCTCGTGCAGGCGGTTACGCAGTTCGAATCTCGCCTCTTCCAGCTCTCTCGGATAAGCCTTCTTTCCCTGCTTCAGTTCTTTTAACTCTGCTCTTGCCTCTTTCTCTTCTTTCTTGATCCGGCGAAGGTCTGCATCCGCTTCCTGTCTCTGGTCTTCCAGCTCCTCCTGCAGATCTTTTAAGCCTTCCTGCAGGCGCACAAGCTCTTCTTCGGAAATGCTTCCGTCTGCGAATTTTTCAATATCCCAGATCACCTGATTTGGCGTAATGTCTTTCTCCGTCCATGCCTTCAGATGCTCTGCAGTCTGCTCCCAGCGGACTTTTCCGTTATTCAGACGCTCCAGCGTCTCATTTAATGTATTCAGATCTGACTCCAGCCTTGCATACCCACTGTCTGCGATCCGCAGAATGATCTCTTCATACTCTTTCTGCAGGTCCTTTTCTTCCTGCTCCAGCACCTGTTGCTGCTTCTTCAGATCTTCGATGGCTTCCTGCCTTACCTTGATCCGGTCTCTGGCTTCCTGACTCTTCACCTCATGGTTCATAATCTCCAGACGGTCGATCTGATAAGAGCACACCTTCTCCTCATCGGATTTTTCTGCATACTGCTCATACTTTCCGCAGATCAGCTTCAGTCTTCTGATCTCCTCCATCGTCTCTTCGATCTTACTGCGCATGCGTCCATACTGCATGACACTTTCCTGCAGATCCTCAATATGGATATCCTGCTCCATACAGATATATTCCTTTACGAAATCTTCCAGTTTGATATTCATACGGAACGAGATCGCACGTTTGAATAGCTTTGGAAATTTTTCCATGTCCAGACCGCCAAGATAGATATCGTATAGCTGTCTCCGAAATCTTTCATTGCTCGGTCCGCAGTAGAACTGTTCTGGCGTAAAGGAACGCTGCAGGTACTCACGCATTTCCGCAGTGGTAAGGCACCGGCCTTCCGAACGGTAATGATTCGGAAGTAATTCTCCCGTATGCCAGAAGAACAGGCGGCTTACGTCATTATTCGACGTATCCACGTCAAACACAACACCGACACACTGTTTATCTCTGGTATTCGTCTGTGTCAGCTCCAGCACGATCGTACTGGAAAAATTACGATTTCTTAAATACTGTGATTCATTATTTTCACTGATATTCACCATACCTCTTAAGTACTCGATCAGTGTACGGTCCGAATCATCTGCTGCCGCCTTATTGAAAAATCCACGGCCATCCGTATTGGCATACAGCACGATCTGGATCGCATCCAGAACCGTCGATTTACCACTTCCGGAATGTCCGGTGAAGAAGTTGATTCCTTCATTAAGCGTCAGTATCTTTTTATCTATGTAATGCCAGTTATTCAGGCATATCTTCGAGAGTGCTTTGAATGGCTGCTTCGTCTCCAATTTGATCCTCCTCACTGAATGTTGCTAATAATTCCCTGATGTCATCTCCTAAAAGTACCGTATGGATACAAGGGTAGATGACCAGGCGGGTCGACTCGTTTAATTCTTCCAGAACATCAAGCGGCTCGATGATCTGATACTTCTTCAGAAGTGCGATCGTTCGTCTCATTTCCGTAATTGACGGAAGACTCTTCAATACATGAAATTCTCCCGCTTTTCCGTTTACTGCACCAAGTGTTGTCACCACATGGCTGCTCGACGATGCAGTCTGCATCTGCTCGTCATAGATAAGCTTCAGCACCAGTAAATAGATCGTCGCCAGACGCGGCAGCTTCTCGCCCCACAACTGTTCGCCCTGGATATAGATCACACCCATATGTACATTTTCTCTGAGCGTGATCCCTGCGACTTCAAAATATGCTTTAAAAAATTCCAGATGCTTCGTGCAGGTGCGGTATTCTTTTGTATACTGCATCCTGCCCGCACGTTTATCAAATTTTCTTTCCAGGAGAAATGTCTGGCGGTACAGGGTCTGGATGACCTCTGTGACCTCTTCTTTTTCTTCCTGAGTTAACTGTTCGTAGTAATCTATCATTTATTTTCAGAACTCCTTTTATCTATTACACTCGCCGTTTCACAAACCTGAGTGCCGGATACCGGTATCCGTCCTTTTCCACCATCTCCGGTTCTTCTTCCAGCACCATATATCTGCTGTTCTTACGCGTACTGTAATCATAAGCAAGAATCAGTTTTTCAAATTCTTCCTCGTCAGCAATATTGATCTTCGACGCATCCATCACTTCATCTTCCATATTATTCTCGATGAATTCTTCAATCTGCTTCTTGCTGAACCGCATCTGTATCCGGTTCAGTCTTAAGATATCGTCCTTATCCAGATCACCCGTCGTCTCATCCGGAAGCAGCTGACTGATGAAGTCTTTTCTGGATTTTCTTCTCTTATATAAAGACTTCTCTGACAGGATCTCCAGAAGTGACAGATTCATGCGCTTTCCGGTCTCTGTGATGATCTCTTCCATCTGCTCCGGTTCTTCCGACATCTTATTCAGAAGCTGTACCACCAGTCCCTTCGTATCCGTCTCACCACTTAACAGATAATTCATTCTAGTTACCGTTGCCCGGACATATTTCGTATGTTCTTTGTCCATATTGGCAATGCGGTGCTCTATATCGTCAAATCCACGCTCGATCAGATCCAACAGATCCAACACATCATCCTGGTTATCTCCCAGCATCTTCGACCGTGCCTGTACTTTCATGATAAATGCTTCATCATCCCGGATCTCTCTCAGACATTTCTTAATATCCATCTTATAGATATAAAAGTTGTCCGATGTTTTCAGAATATGATACTTCTTCCATACGATCTCTTCCACATAACTGTCCAGATGTTCCCGCAGGATCCCACTGTAAGAATCCTGCTGCAAGAGCTTCGCAAAGAATTTATTCATATTATGAAGCATATCCTGCAGTGCCTTATTCAGCCGCCTCGTATTCACCAGAGCCGTCCTTAAGAGCCCGACACTTGCCCGCGGATCATTGCGGAACGCATACAGCGTTGCATACACATTCTGAATATAAATGTCCGTCTCCGATGCATCTTCCGAATTCAGCTTTTCAAATGCATCGATCATCACCGCCGCATAATCCGGAATGACAATATTTGTCACCAGTGTATTATAATCCTCGATACGCTTCAGCCATCCTGCCCGCAGCAGCCAGTTTAAGATCCTCGAAGAAGGCGTCTCCAACATATCAAAGTCTGTATCATTTTCCTCCCGCTGTAGCTCAAAGCGCTTCTTCGCATTCATATCACTTAAGATCTGGATGCACACCTCTTTCGTCAGGAAATAGTTATTATATTCGTATTCTTCATTAATACATAAAAGTGCTTCAATATAAATATCCCGGTTGACCGAACGGAACAGACTCCAGAACGTATCCGGGATTTCATTCATTAACTGCATCTTGTTTTCCTCCAAATGATTCCTTACAATTCTACCATTTTTAGGGGAGTTTTTCTACTGCAAGTTATTTTCCACTATTTTATGTACTCTTTATTTGTTTTTTGCCTTCATAGCTGATATGATAAAATAAAAGACAATATAGAAATGAAGACGGAGGTAAAATTATGTCCGAAAATATAGAAAAAGCAGTACAGACCGAAGAATCGTCTGAGACTAAAGGAACTGACAACGTTGTGCTTTACCCTGTTTCTGATGAGGAGAAAACTGTATCTGCTGCGCAGGAAACTTCAGATACTGAAAGCAAAGCTACCGACGGTAAAACTGCCGATAACACAAACAAATTCAGTGACACCCAAAATACAAAAGAATCTTCACCAAAAGATGCGGAAGAAGAAGACGACGACGATGACCTGGAAGAAGATTTCTACGAACAACAGGAAAAATCCCGCTCCAAAGACGAGCATCCGTTCCGCGAATTTTTCTCCAATTTCCGTTCCAAACGCAAGATCGAGATGAACCGTGATGAACAGATCCTCTTCCGCATCAGCGATGAAGATCTGATGGAGTATCTCCGCATGGAACAGAAACGTATGGAACTTCTCCAGCAGGCAAAAGAAGTACGTGAGAAAAGATTCTGGACTACATTCCAGCTCTCCATCTGTCTGTTATCCGTTATCCTTGTTATTTATTTTCTGAAGGATAATCCGGTAATACTCGTGACGATCCTGTATACATTCGGAATCCTCACCGCCCTCCGTATCTGGAGCAAAGGCCAGAATGGAAAGGACAGCAAAGGCAGCAAAGATAAAACCGATGCTTAATCCCCAAAAGTTATCCACAATCACCCAATATCCTGTGGATAAATCTTTTTCTGCCGCAGTTTAATGTAGACAACTTCCCGGAACAAAGCATAGAACACTGACATCAGCGGAATAAAGATCAACATTCCAACGATACCCATCAGGCTTCCGCCTATACTTACCGCAGCCAGCACCCAGATAGACGGAAGGCCGACCGAATTGCCCACCACATGCGGATAGATCAGATTGCCCTCTATCTGCTGGAGTACCAGGAACAGTACGATAAATATCAATGCCTGGACCGGACTCACCATAAATATCAGAAATGCACCGACCGCACAGCCGATAAATGCTCCAAAGATCGGGATCAATGCGGTAAATGCGATCACAATTCCCGTAAGAAGTGCATACGGAAGCCTAAGCAGCGTCATCGCAATCACAAACATGGATCCCAGGATCAGAGCCTCTACACACTGTCCCGTCAGAAAACTGGAGAATGTCTTGTATGTCAATGCAAGAACCTCCAGCGCAGCCTCTGCCCTTCCCTTTCTGACAAATGCAAATAACACTTTTTTCGCCTGTCTTCCCAGCTTTTCTTTCTGCAGCAAAATATACATTGCAAATACAAATGCGATAAAGAATGTTCCCACGGCACCAATGATATTTTTCGCTGTATTGATCGTAGATTCCAGCATACTTCCGGCTCCGTTCTTTAGGAACTCCATCGCAGCCTCCATCACCTTGTTCCAGTCAAATTCCAGATTGTTGACTACATTCATGATCTCCTTATTATTATGAAACCAATGATCTGCCCACTCCTGCAGCTGCGGGATAAAATCCTGGATACTCTTGCCGAGACTGGCAAATGTCCCGGCAAGCTGCGGAATCAGCCCGAACATGATAATTGCAAGAAGCCCGATCACACCGGAAAGAACGATCAGAAGACTGATCCCTCTGGCATATTTTCTTTTATATTTTTCAGGAAGCTTTCTCTCCGTGAATAATTTTCTTTCCACAAAATTCATCGGAACGCTTAAGACGAATGCAATCGCACCACCAAGCAGAAATGGATATAAAATATTCAATACGAATCTAAACGCATCCATCACAACATCATATTTCCACAGACAGACGATCAATAATGCCGTAAATACGATCAGCCCCCTGATCTGTTTTACCGTTTCTTTTCTCAATTCCATTCTCTGTTTCTATCTCTCTTTCAAATATTTCATTCCCTGGATCACAGGAAGATTCAACAATGCAAGCCCGTATACTGTCATCAGCTGCTTCAGGCTCAACGTAACTACTTTGAACATTCCGTGCAGTCCCGGAATCATAAGAACACTTGTGATCAGGATCATACCCAGGACAAATGCTCCGATCAGATACTTATTATTAAAGAATCTCTTTGTAAATATTACCGGTTTATCATCCTTACAGTTAAATCCATGCACCAGACGGCTCATGCATAAGGTTCCGAATGCCATCGTACTTGCAAGAGCTGCATTCTGGCTTGTGTATCCGATCAGGAATGCAGCCATCGTCATTACACCGATGCTTACTCCTTCCGTTGCGATACTCAGCAGATATGGCTTTGTAAGGATTGACTCGCTCATTGGTCGTGGTCTCTGCTCCATAACCGCTTTGGAATGTGGTTCTACTCCCAGTGCAATTGCCGGCAGACTATCTGTCAGCAGATTGATAAACAGCAGATGCACCGGTGCAAATGGAACCGGCAGTCCGGCAACGGATGCACATAATACAACCAGAATTGCCCCGAAGTTACCGGACAACAGGAATTGAATCGCATTTTTAATATGCTGATACAGATTTCTTCCATTTTCCACAGCTTTTACAATGGTTGCGAAATTGTCATCCGTCAGGACCATCGCTGCCGCATCCTTGGCAACCTCACTTCCGGTCACTCCCATCGCAACACCGATATCGGCCTGTTTCAACGCCGGTGCATCATTCACACCGTCACCTGTCATTGCTACGATATTCCCCTTTTCCTGCCATGCACGGACAATTCGGATCTTATGTTCCGGCGAAACCCTCGCATACACAGAGATTCCTTCTACAAAATCCTGCAGCTCCTCGTCCGACATATCTTCAATTACTGCTCCCTCGCAGGCCTCCGATTCTTCTTTTAAGATGCCGATTCTCTTTGCAATAGCCGCTGCAGTAATCTTATGGTCACCGGTGATCATGATCGGACGGATTCCCGCACGTCTGCACTCCTCCACCGCAAGTCTCGATTCTTCTCTCGGCGGATCCATCATTGCGATCAGACCGATAAATATCAGCTGGTCCTCATCCTCCGTACCGATCTCTTTCTCTTCCTCCATCTGCTTATATGCAAATGCAAGAACCCTTAAGCCTTCTCTGGAAAATTGCATGTTCTGGACGGCAATGTCCTCCCGGTCGGAATCTGTCATCCTCCTTACAGTATTCCCAACCCGTATTCTGTCCATACGCTCCAACAGGACATCTACCGCACCTTTTACGATCATCATATGTCCTTCCTGAAGGAGTGCATCATTCATATTGTGAGCAGTCGACATCAGTTTCCGGTCACTGTCAAACGGCACTTCCGACAATCTCGGGTATCTCTCCCTTACCTGCATCGCATCAATACCAAGATTCGTTCCAAGATTGATGAGCGCCGTCTCTGTCGGATCACCGATCTCCTGTCCGTCCGTATTCGTAGAATCATTACACAAGATACTGAATCTTAAAAGTAATTTTTCATTTTCATTCTTCAGATTAATCTTTCCTGCCGGAATCCTCTTTCCATTTACATAATAATCCTCGACCGTCATCTTATTCTGCGTAAGCGTTCCCGTCTTATCCGAACAGACAATCGATACACTTCCCAGACCTTCCACTGCCTGCAGCTTACGTATGATCGCATGTTCCTTTGCCATCTTCTGCGTACCGAAGGATAACACGATCGTAACGATCGAGCTTAAAGCCTCCGGTATTGCCGCAACTGCAAGTGCAACAGCGAACATAAATGCAGAACCCCACGATTCACCCTGAAATACATTCACTCCGAATATCACTACGGAAAATGCCAGGATCAGCACCGATAATTTCTTTCCGAAATCATCCAGATTCACCTGCAGCGGTGTTCTCTTTTCCGAAGTATTCTTCATAAGATCTGCAATCTTTCCGACTTCTGTCTTCATACCGATCGCAGTTACTTCATATCTTCCTCTTCCATATGTGACGAAGCTTCCGGAGAATACCCGGTTCGTCTGATCTCCAAGTGCCGCAGCTTCTTCCACTTCATCCAGATTCTTCTCTATGGAAATGCTTTCCCCCGTCAGAGCACTTTCATCTACTTTCAGACTTGCACATTCGATCAGCTTTCCGTCTGCCGGGATACAGTCTCCTGCTTCGAGGATCACTTCATCACCGATTGTGACTTCCCTGGACGGAATCTGTATCACGCTGTCATCACGCACAACCTTGGCTTCCGGTGCCGATAACTGCTTTAAACTGTCCAGTGACTGCTCCGCCTTTACCGTCTGTATCGTTCCCAGAACCGCGTTCATCGTGATCACGACGAAGATAACAATTGCGCTCTCCGCATCTCCGAGAATTCCTGATATGACCGCTGATACAATCAATATAATAACCAGAAAATCTTTGAATTGTTCCAGAAATATCCGGAGTACACTTTTCTTTTTTCCTTCCGTCAATTCATTGAATCCATATTTTTCCTGATTCTTCTTTGCCTGTTCACTTGTTAACATCTTATTCTCCTTTCTATTGTGCAAAGTTATACAAAACCGTTGTGCAAAATAAAGCGTAAATCTTAATAATAAAAAAAGAGCCCTTTATTGCACAAAAACTATGCAATAAAAGTCTCACCATTTCATTACGATACGGATGACCTGTCTGTCATCGTACTGACGTCATCGTAAACATCTATCCTTAAAAATAAATAGATGCCGATTACTCCCTTTTATTAAAATATAATATAAACATTTTTCTGACTTCGAAATAATAGACCTTGGCGTCATGGTGCCTGCCGAAACCATTGTACAGCATGCCATAGAGGAAAAGGT
>ENA-USUG01000468-USUG01000468.1-human-gut-metagenome-genome-assembly--contig:-NODE-468-length-68358-cov-15.988416_pt1 | contig 68358 bp, 47 predicted proteins | sample MGYA00250059_ERZ773394 | MGnify/ENA primary metagenome ERZ773394 (study PRJEB29103, sample SAMN06111957) | human gut metagenome | biome: human gut; feature: ankylosing spondylitis patient; material... | reverse complement strand
GTAGACACGCGGGACTTAAAATCCCGTGGCCATTGCGGCTGTGCGGGTTCAAGTCCCGCCTCGAGTACACGGAATATCAAGGAGTTAGTTATCACTAACTCCTTTTATTTTCCCCCCGAAATTTTCCATCACGCTTTTCAAATATCTTTTCTCGATACCCTAAAAATGATATGCGGCATCTCAACACCTCGATAATGCTTAACAAAGGTATCAACCTCTGTCATCCCGTTCCGTCGGGCCACATTTTGGGACGCTACATTTGAATCCCGAATAATTGAATACACCTCGTCAAAATTCAGCACTTGAAATGCATACTCTTTACAAGCCATGGCAGCCTCCGTGGCAAATCCCTTATGCCAAAACTCTTTCCGGAACAAATATCCGACTTCCGGCACCCATCCCCCGTTATATTCCTGATACGTGATGCCACATTGCCCGATAAGTTCACCACTACTCTTCTCGATGACCGCCCACAGGGCAAAACCGTCATTCTCGTACCGCCAGAACATCTTGTCCAACCATGCCTGAACTTCCTGATCACTAAAAGCACCCTCGTAAGCATACATCACCACGGGGTCCTGTAACAATTTACACACCTCCTCAAAATCATCCTGCTCTAACGTTCTCAAAACCAACCGTTCCGTTTCTAATATTACTTCTCTCATTTTTCTATTTTCAAGCAAAAATACCCAAAAAAATATTTTTCTCAACAAATAAATCATACCCGATAAAGCAATCGACCATAACGACAAGATATATTACCACCCGTTAGCAAATAAAGAAAGGAGGAACACTTGAAGTAATTATCCGACAACCATAAATCAACAATCTATCAATTTCAATACAAAGACGTTCGTGAACGTCTTTGATACGTCTTTGATTCGAAAATAATACGTCTTTAATCCCTAAGAACATCGAATACGCAACAGGCAAACACCGTGTATTATCCTAAAAAAATCTACAATAAACCCGTGTCAGAATCAACAAAATAACTTTTTCTTGATCTATCAACTCCCTTTACAGTTCATTCTCTCCATAAAATCAGTGTAAAAAGCCCTACCAATCGGGATAGTAACATCTGAATTATAAAGAGTTATCCCCGTTCGCGAATAAGATTCAACACGATACAAAGGAACAACAAACGACTTATGAATACGTACAAACTCTTTAGGAAGTAATTCCAGTAAATTTTTAAGACTTATTTGCGAAAGGATCTGACGCCCGTGCAACAAATGAATACGGACGTAATTATCCATGGCCTCAATATAAATAATCTCCGCAAGCCGTATTCTTATGTTTTTATATTCGACCTTGACCGTAATCTCTTCATCCGTCAAGACGGGTTCCCTTGAAAGCTCCTGAAGAGTTTTTAATTGACGCACCTTTTCAACAGCCTGACAGAAGCGACCAAATGAAAACGGTTTGTGCAGGAAATCGACGGCATTAAGATCGAAACCATCAACAGCATATCGGGCATATGCCGTCGTAAAAACGAGGAAAGTTCCTTTCGGTATCTCTCGGGCTAATTCAATACCACGAATCTCTCCCATTTGAATATCTAGGAATAGCAGATCAGGCTTCACTCGTTCCACTGCCCGCATCCCGACAACCGGGTCCGAGTACGTTTCCAATTCCAAATCCCCGCTTCGTTGGCAATATTGACGCAGAATACTTAAAGCAATCGGTTCATCATCTATAGCTATGCATTTCATCTCAAATGAAGAATAAGTGTTACACGATAACAATCCCCCTGTTCCGTTATTTCCAATTGATACCTATCAGGATAGAGTAACTCCAGCCTCTTGCGGCAATTAGCAATACCGTAACCACTCTTCTCTTTTTCCGGTAAGCTGATAATCGAGTTTTGTGTCGAAAAACGGAAACAAGTTCCATCTATTCCAACCGTAACATATATATCAGTATCCTCATGGGAAGAAACCCCGTATTTGAACGCGTTTTCCACGAATGTAATCAGAATCATCGGGGCAATCATAAGATCGGGATTCTCGTTTCGGCTTTCAAACGAAAAATGCACCCGCGTATGCTCGTTCATACGATTTTTCTGCAATTCGATGTACTTGCGGATGTAGTCGATCTCAGCCTGCAAGGGGACTTTATCTTTTTCCGCGCTCGTATACATGTATTTCAGCATATCCATGAATTGCATAAATGCCGTTTCAGCCCGTCCAATATCAGTCAACATCAAGCCGTAAAGCGTGTTGAGAGTATTGAACAAAAAATGCGGGTTTATCTGGACTTTATAAAGAGCCAACTCGGCTTTTTTCTTTTCATGTTCAACAATTTGCCGTTCCATAACCAACCTGTACAATTCTGCCAAAACACCCACGGCAAAACTAAACGCCAAGACAACGACATACAAGAACCACACGGCTCGCTGGTGAAGGTTTATTTCCATCCGGGACTGCGATCCGGTCTCTCCATGCAAAAGATGTGGCCTCCGCGGAAGGAATTGAGGAGTCTCGAAACGGTAGCATGAAATCAGATAGGTAACCACAACCGTCATCAGCACCATAACCAATGCACCAATTAAATGGGCTCGATTTCGGAATATCCAAGGTATAGTACAATATCTATTAACAAAATAAACAACATATAACCATCCCACGAATAAAAAAACAAACGACGCATTGTTGTTCATCCACCGGTTAACAGGCAATAACCAGATCATGAAAGGAAGTAAAAGCAAGCAAAACGCCAAATCGATATACAGCAAACGCCTATTGATTTGTATCATATATCTTCTTTTTGATTTGTACAAAAATACAAAATCCTATAAATATATAAAACGGGAAATTCCCGTTCATCCTCATTTTCGTGTCGTTCACCATCATTTTAAGTAAACCTGTTTTTTCGTATTTGAAGAGGTATTATTTTTACATCCGAAAAACAATTAAAACGATAAAATATGAAAAAGCTAATTTTTATTCTCATGTCATTGTGCTTGATCGGAACTTCTCAAAGCACAAGTGCGGCAAGTAAATCTACGGCAGCTAAAACCTCAACGATCAATTCTATCACAAGACCACACAGGCACGCCATCCAACATTTCCACAAACGGCCACATCATTGTGCTGTCATTCACTTCCGGCATGTGCCATACTATTATGCTACCGGTATATATTATCGCAAAATAAACAAGCTGTATCAAGTTGTACGTCCAGAAATAGGGATGACCGTCGCAGAATTACCGGCATCCGGGGTCAAGACGATAGAAACTCCGGACGGAACCCGTTTCGTTTATGACGGAGTGATTTACAAGCAGGTGCTCACCAAGAAAAAGATTAAATACGAAGTAGTTGGTTTTATTAAATAAATTAATGACATGAAACACATATTTACATTTTTAGCACTGATGATGCTATTTACTCTCGCGTCATGTTCAACAGGTCATGAAAAAGAAGAAGAATCGGATCCCATTCCGGAACCAACCCCGGAATCCATATCCTTTTCGTACGAGCAAGGTATATATCAAAGTGTAAATTTGCCTTATAGAAAAGCCGCGATCTCCGCGACAGACAATAAAAAGGCCGCACTAGTCCTTTACCTGCACGGGGGTACAAGCAAGGGAAACGACAATACAACACAAATGAACGAGGTTGGAATTGATTCTATCGGTAATTACCTCGTTTCACACCAGATTAATTCCATATTTCTCGTTCCCCAATGCCCCTCAAATAAGTCATGGGGCGGAAGCATGAACGGAGTATTAAAATCTCTGATAGACGAATACGCGGCTAGCGGGGTCATTGACACGAAGCGTATTTATATTTTTGGAGGATCCATGGGTGGCACTGGCACCTGGAGCATGATATCCTCTTATCCGGATCTATTCGCGGCCGCCATGCCCGTGGCCGGGAAACCCTCGGGATGCAATGCTTCAAATGTTGCCCGAACTCCAGTCTACACTGTAATGGGAACAGCTGATGAAATCATGGATATAACCGTAGTAGAAGATTTTATCAATCACTTGAATGAATTAGGAGGAGAAAGCGCTTTTGACATTGAAAACGGATGGACACATGAAATCACTTGCATCAAGAGTTATACAAGTAAACGACTTGAATGGATTTTCAAGCATACCCGGCAAACCGAATAGAGAGAAGTAATTATTTATCAACTTTAAGATCTGCAACAATAGAGAGTTCGATACTACTCAAATCTTACCCAAATAAAGTAGTAAATATACCCAAATAATCCCACATACCCAGTGCTCATTCGAAGTTTACTCGTAGCTGAACCAACCCGTAACGTTTGAGCAACGTTTGAACAACGGCTGAGCAACGACTAAGTGGGATTATTTCCATAGAATTTCAGTAGGATTTCCAATAGTTTTCAGTAGAAACTATTGCTGATGATTATATCGAACTCTCGTTAAATGCAGGATCATTAAAGGTAAAACAATTCCCTATCATACAGAATTCCGAATAACCATCAGCAATTACAAACCATTTTACAACAGATAAATGTCCCCCACAATTAAGGAAGCAACTCTGATAACTTTGTTCTTAACTCCTCGCCCCTCAATCCTCTCGCCACAATTACATTATTCTCATCCAACACTAGAGTCTGTGGGATCGTATTTATCACATACATACGGGCAATATCACTTTGCCAGTATTTCAGATCAGAGCAATGCAACCAGCTCTGGCCATCTTTTTGAATCGCCTCTTTCCAAGGTTCTAATTTCCGATCCAGTGACACTCCAAGTATTTCCAACCCTTTTGCATGAAAATCCTTATAAATTTCTACCATATTCGGCATTTCAGCCCGACAGGGACCACACCATGAGGCCCAAAACTCGATAATCTTATATTTTGCTTTTATGCTATACAAAGAAATCGTATTCCCGTCCGGGGTCATAGCTTCAAAATTCGGGGCCTGAACGCCAGGAGTCGTAGCTTTCAGACGGTGGAACCAATCCTCTACCTCCCGACCATACTTCGATGTTTTCACTTTCTGTCCCAACAATGCAACCTTCTCTTCCAATTGGGGCAATGATAACTTGATGAGTTTAGAATGTAATCGGTAAGCCGAAGCTATCGCGTTTGGATTTTGACGAATCACCTCACTCTCCTGTCGGTCAGCCTCTTCATCCAAATCCTTAATTTTGCGAGTCAGTTCTTCTGCTTCTTGAAATAAGTTTTCTTGCAATTTTATATTTCTAGCACTTCGTAACCTCTCTCCCTCAATGAAAAGTTTTTTATCGATATTCCAAAAAAGATTATACACATCTTGCTCTCTGCCCCCGGTAATCACGGCCCCGTCCATTCTCGCAAAATCCATCTTCGCTTCAAACTCCCGATTTTCCAAAAAAATAGGGAATCCACCCCTTAGTCCTTCAATACCAATCATTGCAACAATTACACTATCAACCGAACCACGGAAAGAAAACAAACCGTTCTCAACCACCGAAATACCCAATGTATCGTATCTTTTACCTTTAACTAACCGATCATTCACATCCGAGAGCAAATAAATCTCTTTCCCATCAAGTCCTTCAACATGTCCTTGTATGATAAATCCCGCCGGGGTGCTCTTACAAGCACCCAAGCAAAGGATTACCATCAAATATACCCATATATGACTTTTCATATTTTTATTTCTTCGATAATTTTTGAATAGCAAATAATATTTTCTGATAATGAGGTCTGTCTTCTACAGGTAAAGAATTCATGCGAGTAGACAACATTACAGTTAGTTTACTCCCCATTTTATAAAAATAAGTTTCAAAATCAGCTACCGCCTGTACAGGTAGTGCCTGTTGCCAGCCATAACCTTTTCCATAATCAGTAAGCTTCATATTTTGAGCAACATAACCTCTCCCGTATTCATCCTCTATTCTTTGGAAAATATCCTGATAACGAGAGATAATACCCGTTTCATCCAGACCATACAGGCAAATATCCCCCACGGAAGGAGCGTAAACTTCTGAAACAAAACCTTTCTGTCTTGCCCCAGCATTCGCAGAGGTTGCTTGTTCTATGGTCGCGATTGCTAATGCCAATACCTGACGTTGCAGCTGTTTCTCGTGTAGCGTTAATTTACGTCCAGTCAAGGCAGCATCCCAAACCCCTAGATATAGGTCATCAAAATATTCTTCCACGGAATACTTACTATCTGCCACGACGTTTGCCGCATACACATTCATAACTGAATTAAGTATACTTACAGATAATTTATTACCTGTCAGAAGAGATAACGGCATGTCCAACGGGAATTGAGATGTTAGTTCCTTGTTATCCAGCCAGCTCAAATTCCGGAATTGCTTTAATGCCCATTTCAAAGACTCTTTTTGCACGGCTTTCGAAACCACCTGATGCTTTTTCCCGGGTGTTCCCTCTTTCACATCATTCAAATAAATACCACCGACATTCATCACCACGTTGTTCACGTAACGCACATATTGATCCGCTATCGCTTTACAAAGTCCAGCCTTATGCTCCGCGGTCGGATCATCTTGTATCCATTCATTCAAATGTGATAAGATATATTTTAGATTTTTTATACCGTAATTCCCGGCCTTAATCGGGTCATCACCCAAATCTTCTTCCAGAGCGCTCGGGTCATAACGGGCATCCAGTTGCTGACGTCCGTAACGGAAACGGGGATCTCCCACCTTTTCATCAATCCAACTCTCCAAGGTGGGAATTTCATCTTTTGGAGTCACTGCCTCCGGAATCGGACAATATAACCACTTAATAGCGTACTCGTCATATACCCCCAGATCAGGAGGCGTCAGTTTTACCCCCTTGTCTTCTGGTTGGGCCACGTAATTAAATCTAGCGTAATCCATGATGGAAGGTGTTGTTCCATATTTTTGAGTAAATGAAGCTGAACGCAAGGAATCCACCGGATAGGCAGCCGAAGCAGCCATATTATGCATTAATCCCAACGTGTGTCCCACCTCGTGACCGATCACGTATGCCAAAGTTTCATAGACAATATCATCCGGTAATTTCTTTCCCCGCACGGAAGGATCTATCTGGGCGGTCTGCACGAAACGCCATTGATTATTTAATTTTATCACGTCATTATACACAATAACCGAAGCGTTAATAATTTCTCCGGTAGTCGGATCTACCCACGACGGCCCCATTGCATTTGCCGTATATGAAGGCACGTAACGAATACAGGAATATTTCAGATTATCCGGGTCAAACTCTGGATCATCCTTTGGAAAATCCCGAACTTGAATCACATTTTTAAACCCGATTTTCTCAAAAGCTTTATTCCAACGCAAAGTTCCTTCTTTAGCAGCTTTCCGCCATAATTCCGGGAAAGCATCATCAATGTAATACACGATCGGTTTGATTGGTTCCACCAATTCCCCACGTTTCCAGGCTTCCATATCTTTGGGTTCTAATCGCCAACGATTAGCCAACGTGTAATTCTGTAACCCATCCTCTTCGTTCGAAATGTACTGCTTATCGGTCAAGAATATACCAATACGAGAATCTGAAATTCTCGGACGCATCTTCTCCTCCGGCAACAACAACAGCGTACGGGTAGCCTCTATCGTTAAAGGACCGTTTCCAAGGTCGAACATCATGATTCGCATCGAGTAATCGTATGAAAACGTCGATTTCACCATGATATTATCATCAAAAGCTTTCATCTCGCCCACAATTGTCAAATCGGTTTTCGGGGTCACTGATACTTGCAAAAGTCCTGAACTTTGACTTTCGATCGGGGCCAATGCAGGTTCTCCCCCGTTAAAAAGCACGGAAGCATCAAAAACAACAGCCGTACTATCCGTATTATAGGCTTCTCTTTTAAATTTCCGTCTCATCGGATCCAGAAAATTCAATTTCTTCACTTTTTCCATCCGCACCGCTTCTTTCTCATCAAAAGTTGCCGATGTATTCACATCACACATATATATCGTACTGTCAATCATTACGAATTTTATGTGCATCGGATCTTTTGACTTAAAACCATTCAAGCAGAACATGCTATTATTAGAAGCTGTCATCGTGGAAGCCAATAGCATTTCACGATTAAAATACTTTACCGGCATTTCAAAGAAAATTTTCCCTTTCACGTTGTGCAACGTGATGAAATCGCCTTTGACGGTCTTCGCCCCTTTCAATAGCTCTGCATAAGGATCTGTTTTTTTTACGGGCGGTCTCACCAAAGTCGTTTGCTCTGTAGGCATTTTTTTCTTCTTTTTCTTCCCGAAGGCATTCGCGTCTTGCACAAAAGGCAAAACTAAACAGGTTACCATTAACAATACAATAATCTTTTTCATACATTTTTGTCTTAAAATTTAACGTACATCGCCCTTGAAAGAGAGGTATTTCACTCTCTTTCAATTCTATATCATTCAATCAAATTTCTTGTTATTCGTTCATTAACGTTCTGACTATCCCCTTCAGTACCTCGTACTTATGCATCACAACAGGATACATCCCGTTTTCCTCCTCAAACTGTTCGTCGGTCATAGTCAATATCGCTACAACAAAGTCCCTCACATCCTCCTGCTGGGAAGAAGTCAGGTAACTATAAAAATCAGGCATTGCCGCGGGAAAATCTTCCGGAAGATCCCAATAAGAAAAAGTGCCGTAACTACAATTCAGGAAACCGAACTCTTTCCAATAAGCATCACCGACAGCCTCCGAATCATAATTAGAAATACGTACACCATAGGCAGACCCCGTCAACACCGAGTTGTTGGAATAGCGATAGAAAGCATTCAACGTATCCGCGTAGTTATATCTCAAATAAGCACCAAACTCTTCTCCTACAATATTATAAGTTAATGCTAATTTCTCGTCTTCAGACATCTTAGACAAAGTGTCGATACCAATCACCGTACACCCAGCTCCCCGATACATCGTTCCCGGTATCCAATTAATATTCCAACTGACACTCCCCGCTCCTCTCAAGTAAACAGAATCGACTAGCAAGAAACACTTGGGCTGAATGATCCCGGGTAAACGTTCCAATACTCCATCACAAAGAAATTCCACTCCAGTCTTCAATTTTTCCCGATCCCTTGACAAAACATACTTTACGCTCGCCATCACACTTTCGATCGTGTAATTCGGGTCCAAAATTTCATAAGACACCCACTCTTGTCCGAATCTATCAACCTTCTTCTCTCTCCCGATAGTATCATTATAGAAGACAGGGACATGATGATTCTCGTAAACCTTATAGATCAATCCATCCAGGGGATCATCAGAAGGATACACGATATACCAATTTTTATCCTCCCCGGAAGGTCCCACATTGCTATCCTCATCATTACATTGCCAGCAACAAAACGCTAATATACATATCAATATAGTGTAATACTTATTCATAACTTTATTCACTTAAATTTCTCGGTTTTCTAACATTATCTACCATCACGCCGTCATTATATTCCATCGCATACTTGGGTATCGGTAACACGTAAGCTTCCGCATCCACGTCATAGGTTCCCAACACGTAATAACCGGCAAGCACCGCGGTATTATTTCCTCCATTTTCATAGCATGCATGCCGGATTTCCTTACTATCCGCGTATTTCGGGCTAACAGCATAACGACGCAAATCAAACCAGCGATGCCCCTCGAAGCAAAGCTCCCAACGACGTTCCCAACGGATTTTATCAATCAATTCTTTGCCCGTTTCTGTAATCTCATGGTTAGTCCCCGTTATAAATCGTTTGTCTCTCAATTCTTTCAATACGGCAGCCGCTTCTTCGTCCCGATCCTGCATAGCCAACGCTTCAGCTTTATTTAAATAAACCTCAGCCAAACGAATAGTTCCAATATCAGAGGTTATATCATTATTCATTCCCACTTGTTCATAAAAATCACCATACTTTGAAGAGATCCAGAACATGGCAAGCTGATCTCCTGGCAGATATAGTTTTGCTCTCTGATCTCCCTCTTCATAAGAATTTCGCAACTCATCGGATACTTTGTATGACATCGCCATTCCTCTCGGACCGCCACCCGGAGCGCCACCGAGCGACGTGTTCGGAACCATAACATAAGTGTACAATCTATTAAGCCCTTGTGCAAATATTGTTTCCGAAGAAGTTGTTCTAATGACTCCTGCTGCCGTTTGGGTTAGATCCACCGGGATTGCAGCCATTTGCAAATATTTTAATGCCATTTCTTCCGTGTATCCCATTCGCAATAACTGATCGAACGTTGATTTCAAGCCACACCAAGCATGGGTCAATCCGTTATAATCTTCCAACTTAAAAGCTCCTTTCGTCAACACTTCGTCACATTGTTTTTCTGCTAATTCCCATTCTCCCATATATAGATAAACCCGGCTTAACAAAGTATTAGCAGCAAAAACAGAAGCCCGTCTTACAGATTTTTGCTCCACGCCGGTCAAATTAACAATCGCCTCTTTCAAATCATTCACAACCAACGCGTATACTTCCTCCACGGAGGCTCGTCCGAATTTAACGCCTTCAACATATTCCGTTGTTTTCAAGGGAACTCCCAAATCCACGGAAGCTGTTGCTTTAGAATAAGGCTTAGCATACATATTTACCAACATAAAGTAATAATAAGCTCGCAAGAAGTGTGCTTCTCCCTTCACTCGCTCATAACTACTTTCCTCTTGAAATTCCTCAACATTTACCAATAAGGCATTCAACACCGCTATGTGCTTGTAATAAGTCTTCCATGCAAGATCTTTTATTTCCTGATCTCGGGTATAAAAAGGATCTTGTTGCCACCAATGAAACCCAGCTACCCGCCAAAATGTTGAATTATTGTCATATCTGGCTGCATAAGCATCCGTATCATCATCCATTGCATGCAAATAATAACCATAATCGTTATTTTGCAACGCGATGCTATAAGCATTCTCTTCAGTTCCCGTTCCCAAATCCGGATAACAGCTTCCTACCAACAATTCATCCAAATCGTTAATAGAAGTCACGTAAGCCAAATCCTGAGATTGCTCTTCCAAAAAATCACGACAAGACACTCCCAGAAAAAATACAAATATCAAACATATATATCTATTCATAACTATCTGTTTTAAAATGCTATATTCAAATTGAATGAATACGTCGGACGTATTGACATATTAATAGTTCCCGCGCTCCCCGTTTGCGTTGTCGGATCCTGTCCCTTCAAATCTTTACTGCAGATGGTAAACAAATTTGTCCCAGAAAACCCAATATAAGCTGATTTCAAATGCATTTTCTGACAGAATCTATCCGAAAAGCTATAACGTAAAGAGAAAGACTGCATTTTCACATAGTTCCCACTTACAACCCGGACATCCGAATTATCATACATCTGCCAAATGTTTTCGGCAAAACTCTTGTTTCTCAATTCCGCCGGCCAAACTCCATTCTCTCCCTGCATACCACCGCCAACCGTATTTATAAACTCTGAATTGGGAAGTATTCCCGGTATATTCGTATATTTTTCATCGCCAGGACGTTGCCAACGATCTAAAAATTCGCGACGTACATTTTCCAACGGTTGTGGAGCCAATGTTCCGTTACCTAACGAAATATTCGGATATAACTGCAATAAACGAATCTTTGAGCCAAAACTATATGCCATATTAACCGACAGGGTAAACCGATGGTACGTGAACGTGTTGAGAATGCTTCCCTGAATGTCCGGGACCCGACAACCAGAATAAGCCATCACGGATTTGAACATTTCTTCTTTATCCATCGTGATATAACTATTTAACTCTTCATCAGAAATGCCATAAAAAGTCGGTCGCCCATCCTTGGGATCCAAACCAGCAAACTTGTAAGAATAAAAACTATTTAAAGGCCGTCCTGCAATATTTATGCTTCCGTCCAGATAATCCTGGTAAACGATTTCATCTTGTACTGTCGCATCTTTGTTGTCTATAGCCTTATCAATCAACTGATTTATCACCTGACCTATTTGTGGATCCAACTTCCATCGAAAACCATTCGGATTCCCGGCTGAAATCTGATCTATCGGGACAAAATTCAAAGAAACTTCTACTCCTTTATTTTTCAGTGTTCCTTGATTTACCATATATTCTGTTACACCATTAATTTCTGAAACCGTTTTCTCCAAGAACGCATCTCTTGTCTTCTTGTAATAATAAGAAACAGAACCATTCACTTTGCTATTAAATAATGAGAAATCAATCGTCAAGTTTGTTGACGCCGTTTTCTCCCATTTCAAAAAAGGATTTGCAAATTTATAGACAGTCGACTTGTATTCCCCAAAATAAGGATCCATTGATCCTCGTTGAATTACCATATCAGGTCCCTCTCCTTCCAGCATATTTCCCTGATAACCAAAAGAAGCTCTTAAAGAAAGATCATTCACCCAATACACGTTCTTCAGAATATCCTGCGCAACATTCCAACGTCCTGAAATAGACCATATGGGTAAAATCTTTTCATTACTCCGACTCCCAAACGCATTGGAATAATCCATACGTCCATTAACATTAAACATATACACGTCATTGTAAGAATAAGATCCCGAGAAATAAACCGACATCAAATTTGTCAACTGATGCGTACGCTGCCCCAAGGCTTCTGCCGTTTGTGTCCATTGGGCATAATACGGATATTTTTCCAGATCAATGGTTGTCATTTTCAAGCCACGTTCCGGAACATATCCCCGATATGTCTGACTTATTCCAGTGTATTTTGTTGAAGAAACTTCCCATCCGGCCGAAGCAAATAGCAGATGTTTTCGATTTGAATCCATGTAATGATTAAAATCTAACTGGGCTCGGGCCATGTAACTGTTATTTCGGGTATTACTTTCTTTCAACTCACCACCAACTGGCAATAGAGAAGAAGTTCCGCCATCATGTCTCAAACAAGCGACATAATACGACTTTTCTCCATGATAAACGTCCATTTCCGTGTGATTTAACGTATAGGAAAGTGTCGTGCTTAATTTTAAAAAATCAAACAAATTATAATTAACCGTAGCATTCAGCGAGACTCCACTGGAATTAATATCCTGTGATGAATTGGCAATCTCATTCAAAATATTAAAAGCAGCTAGCTGGTTCTCATCTCCATTTATTCTTGACGGAGCTGCATACGGCCGGTTATAGTACAGCAATTCGCCATTTTCGTCATAAGCCGGCACGGCACGGCTTGTGTTATAAGCATAATTTACCAGACCTACATCATCGGGGGTATATTCCTTTTCTTGAATATTAGCATTAAGCCCAAACTGCATGGAAAAACGATTATAATTTGAGGTCAATTTAACGTTTGCAGTATACATTTTATTAGACTCTCCTTTTGCGGTTCCATTAATGTCACTATACCCCAAGGAAGCGTAATAACCGAATTGGTTAGCTCCACCGGAAACGCTCAATGTATGTTTATGCGTGAAAGCATTCTGGGTAAGAATATCGAACCAATCCGTATTTAAAGCCTCGTAATATCCAACGACCTCAGACATCTGATCATAGGAATACTCTCCATTCCAGTATTTTCTCATAGCATCTTCATACCCCACCCAGGTTTCAATCGTGGGATACTCTATACGTTTTTGAATCAATTCCCGAGAATAAGCAATACGTTCCGTTGAATTCATCATATTCACGCTTTTATCCGAGTAATGTGGACGACGAGTAATGCTACCAGACACGGAATAATTGAAGCGAGGAGGTCCCGCTTTTCCTTTCTTCGTTGTAATCACAATTACACCGTTAGCAGCTCGAGCCCCGTAGATGGCCGTAGCCGAAGCATCCTTTAACACATCTATCTGTTCAATATCCTCGGGATTCAATCCGGATATAGCATTACCTAACAAATTCACAAAATCCAAATCATTGAGTTGACTAGGATCCACGTTTACCGGATCCGTCTGAACGATTCCATCTACTACCCACAACGGTTCTTGAGATCCTAATACTGTTGACGTACCACGAATTCTCAAACGTGGAGCCGCCCCTATCTGCCCCGTATTTTGCATAAATATCATTCCCGGGATACGCCCTTCCAACATTTGGTCTATTGACTGTAAACCAGGTAATACCACATCCTCCGCTCTCACCGATGTCACCGCACTAGTAATTTTCCGCACACTTTGGCTAGTATATCCCGTATTCACTACAACTTCTTCTAACATAGCTGCAGTTTCTTTCATTGTCACGTTAATAGAGTCCTGCCCCGTATACTTCACCTCTTGAGGTTCCATTCCAATAAAAGAAAACATCAGTGTCAAATTCCGTCCTCCCGGCAAAAGCAACTTGTATCTTCCATCTTTGTCTGTAGAGGTTCCACTTGTACTTCCCTTCACCTGAATGGTCACACCTGGAAGAGGATACCCATCGGTGTCAATAACCTTTCCCTTAACCATTTTCAACTTCATCTCATCATCTTTCTGAGGTACAGGCTTTATAATCACCACTCCTTTCACATATTCATAATTGAAGGGCAATCCCTTAAAAATGCGATCCAACGCCTTTTCGAAAGGTTCATTTGTCAGGACCATGTTGAGTTTCACGTTCAAACTCGCAATTTCTTCCTCGTTAAACACGAAATAAACCCCTGTTTGATTTTTCAACTCTTTAATAGTCTCTCTGAGACTTGCATTCTCTAATTTCAACGTCACTGACTGTGACGACACACTGGCTATTGCCGTGAAAGAGAAAAACATCGTTAAAAGCAAAGTCAATCTCATTGCTAAATAAATTTTACTCCTTACATTTTCAGGAGAGGATTGTGTGGAATTTCGTCTTTTTTTCATACATTTGGATACTTTGATTAATAAACGTAGCCTTTTGCCGAAGGCTGCCATAAATTTTCAACAGGGAACGGGGAATGCTGAGAACATTTCCCGTTTTTGTATTTTTCCTATTTCATCACTGAAGTTATGGTAACATTTCTTCCATGGACAATAAATTTTACGTTCGTTGTTTTTTCTATCATATCTAGCACATCATTCAAATCTTCATATTTTCGTATCACCCCAGTGAAACGACGCTCTTTATATTCCGGTGCCGAGAACGTGAATTGTACATCGTACCATCGGGCGAGTTGTACTACAATATCCTTCAATTCCATGTTCTCGTATTCAAATATTCCTCGTACCCACGAAGTGTACAGAGAAAGTTCCACGGCTCTTTGGCTGATAGTTCCCGCATGCGGATCAACCACGGCTTGGTAACCGGGCTTTAATACGACTTGATTATCCCCGGACATTACTTGCACTGCTCCCTGTACCAAAGTAGTCATAACCCCTTCATTTTCGGGATAAGCCGAAATACAAAACTTCGTTCCCAACACTTGCACACTGACATCATTTACCCGAACGATAAAAGGTTTACTTTCGTCATGTTGCACGTCAAAATACACTTCTCCCTCGACGAGTACCTCCCGTGTATTTCCTGTAAAGCGAGTTGGGAAGATCAGTTGGGAAGATGAATTCAACCATACCATCGTACCGTCTGCTAACGTGAAATGGTATTCTCCTCCAACCGGAGTTGAGATCGTATGATATATAGGCTTTTCTTCGATCTCTCCGTTTACCTCCACATTATCATATCGCAACTCGTTCTTTTTATCTTCTAAAACAGTAGCCCCATACTGCCCAATCACTTCTTGCAAATTATCTTGTGTCAAATCGACTTGTATACCATCGGCCACTATCAGTGTCGCTTTTGTTCCTCCAGCGTGTACCTTTGCCAACGTGGGAGACGTTTTTTCTGATTCGGAGGCATAAAAGAATACAAATGATAAAGCGAACAAGATTATCACGGAAGCCGCTGCTGCTATCCGCGTCCATAATAGTCTCCTCCCGCGGGCCCTAATCTTTTCCCGTACACGTTTCAATGAATTGGAGGCATTCCGCCCCGAACGGAGAACTGTTTGATACTCCCGTACCATTTTTACCCCTTCCATAAAAAGTTGTTTGTTTTCTTCTGCTTCGTCCATCCACACACGCAATTCCTGTTCCTCGCTCTTATCCAAAAGTCCGGAGCAATAATCACCAATCCATTGCCAAATTTTATCGTTCATCTCAATCTCGTTTCTTTTATATACCAGAAAATCGAAAAAGAGATGACAATTTTTTTAAAGAAAATTGCAGGAAGAATAATTTTAACAAATTTACGAGTAAAAACTTATTGTTAAAGAATAAAAAACAATACCACGGCATTCCCTCCCAACTCTTCTTTCAACTGTTTCAACGCCCTGTAATACATTGTTTTTACGGTATTCACGGTTATTCCGAACCGTTCCCCCACTTGCTGATAAGTCATGTTATCCAACACTACAGCTTTAAATATATTTTTTGTCTTTTCGGGCAAAGCTTCCACCCGGGCATATACGCTATCACGTAATCGAGTGAACTCGTTCTCATCATAATCCCCCAACTCTTCTAAAAATTGATCGACATATTTTTCCACGTCGTCAAACATGATCTTTGCTCGACGTGTAGCAAATTTAGCTGCAGCCTTGGCTACTGCCCCGAAAAGATAAGAACGAATGGAACCGGAAAAAACAGTTCTTTTTTTATTCATCCAGAAAGAGACAAACACCTCTTGCACTATATCCTCCACATCATCTCCATCTGAAACAAACCGAAACGCATACACGCACAATGCCCGATAATAATTATCAAAAAGCATATTCAGACAGCTTTCATTTCCTGCCTCCAGTTCGTGTATAATCTCCGATTCGCTATATACCATTATAAAAATCTAAATCGATAATTATGATTTATGCAAAGATAGACATTCCCGTCAAAAATCAAAATAGCAGACATCCCTACCGGCATGCTGCTATTCTCAAAATCAGTATAACTTGATCATATTTAACAAAACCTACTCACTTTTCGATGGATCTTTCGTTTCAATAAAATTCAATCCAATCTCCAACGTTTCCGTTTTCTCTAACGCTACAGGTAGATTTGTCAGTAATTCTTTTAAAGAAATGTACAGGGGAGAACCACTAGTCGCCGGTATTTCAATCTTTGCATCCTCCGGAACAACACTTCCTGCCATTTTGATTAACGGGATCAATTGTTTAATATACTCTTCATCCACATACATATACAATGTTCTAGGATCAACGTCTTCTTTTAAATCAAAATTAAGAGGAACACCATTTACCAGAAATTGCTGAAGCATTGATTTTTCTATTTTCATTGTATCCAGTGCCGGAATCTGACTAGCTAACGTTTCTACATTCGGATAAATGCAGCAATTTGTTTCATCCTCCACATAATAATGAATAGAATTCAGATCTAAGGATTTCCAATCAGCTGCAGTTTCCGATTCAGAAGCATTATAGGTAGCCAATAGATTTCCATCCGCTAGAAAAGATATATCCTTTAAATAATTGGTTAATTCCTTCATCAGCATCGGGAGAAGGGTAGCAACTGTTTTGGTTGTTAAAGACATTATTCGTACACCATTTGCAGTCGTTATTTCTGCCAATGTAACAGATTCTCCATCAACCGTAGTCCAAATCACACTCCCCGGCTTTTTCTCGTTCAACAACCATTTCCCGATCAAAACATTATCAAATTTCACGTTCACACCCAACACCAACAAACCTTTTTCTATTTTCCCTGTCAAATTTATAGCCCGGTGAATGTTTTCATCTTTTCCCGTTAACTGATAACCTGCATTATCCTGTAGCAATTCTACTTCTGAAATAACTGTTTCCAACTCCCCGGGAATAACCCCATTCAATGTCAAGGAAGCACCCTGACCATCTTGTGAAGAAAATACCACGGTTTTTCCAGGAAACACGACATCACTATACGTCAATTTTAACGCATCTCCTGAATAGCTTCCATTCAAATTTAAAGAACCATCCCCGTTATCATCGCCACAAGCAAAACAGAATGCAATTCCCAAAATTGCCATTAAAACAAAAAATCTTTTCATGTTATACCATAAAATTTAAAACTTAACATTTTCTATTTTTTCTCTCCGTCAAATACAATTTTTACCCCCAACACTTTCGGTATAATATATACCGTTCCATCCAAATGGATCGCGGTTCCCTCTATTTTCCCCTCATGTTCGTAAGACAACGAACCTTTAGTTCCTAACGACACCTTGCCTTCTCCTTCCAAATTAAATACTTCACCATCTTGGCTTACCCGACAAGAAGAGGGAGCCAGTTCCATGCCATTCGGCATTTTAAAATCAACAATTTCGATTGTTAACTCTTTATTTTCATTCTTTTTTATCTCTAATTTACAAGGTATCGGGCCATCAGGAATCGGACTTTTCCCTGTAGAATCCGGTTTAACCATCTTTTTCAAATTATCCGGAATCAACAACTCTGCCTGCCCCTCGTAAATTCCCGGGACCTTAGAAATGTCATCAACTCTCTTATCACCACAACTACGACAAGAAACCATCGTGCTCATCACGAATAAAATCATCAAACAAACACTGCAAAAAATTAAGATTCTTTTCATATAAAATTATCATATTAGTTTCAACAAAGACTTGCACACGCCGTTCAAGTCTAGCTTATTCTCTATGAATAGAACGGATGAATTTAATTTTAGGGGTACAAACCGAATGAATTTTTAGGAACATTCCTAAAAAGAAGTTGTCTTGAAAACATAGCTTTCAAGACAACTTCTAACACAAATAAACAAGAAAGTTTATTTAAATCTTTTGAAATAAGGAGCCAGTCGATTTTGCATACTTGCTGAATTTGCAAAATACCCTTGAATTCTTGTCTCGATTGCCAAGATTCTCGCTTTATCCACTTTTCCCCCTTCCAAGTCCACAAATTCCAATGCAGACAGCATCATCCATAAATCAAAATTCCATTTAGACACCTTTTGTTTGTCCAAACCGAATTCAATACATGAAATAATTTGTTCCGCATTTCGGGAAACACAAGCTTTAAGCAAGTTCAATTTATTCTGTAAGCGAGTATCTGGTTTCCAACCTATTAAACTCCATTCCTTTGACACTTGATCCAATAAATTTTTTATCGCTTTTACATCATTATTCCCCTCTTCTTTAAAGACATTATTTAAAACTTTGTTGTAATTTTCAGACAAATAATCCGACAACTTCTCTTCTCCGATATTTTTCTTCAACTTAGCATAATTAGTGATAACAAAATTGAATCCTTCAGATCCATGTGGTTGGCCTTCTAACAAAAACCAGTAATCCGCTTTTACCCGATCGTCATCATTCAACTGACTTCTCAATTTATCTAAAATAACTTTAGCATTCTCTCTCTCTCCGGCACACAAAAGAACTCTATGATACTCCAACATTTGTTTTTTATTCATTCCCCCTTTTTCGTATTGTTTATTCAGAAAGTCAAGAGAAGTTTCCTCATGCAATCCTTTCTCCACCCAACCCAAAAAAGCTTTTAAAGATCCTGCTCCTCCTATTTTATGCTGTATGCTTCCATCGGGACGAATAATAAAAAAGGTCGGGAAACTCTTCACGTTAAAACGTTTTGCCAGTTCAATGCCTTCATCTTTCTCCATGTCGTATTTTACATTCACGAAACGGGGATTAAAAAAGTCCCCAGCTTCTTTTTGAACAAAAACAGTATTCAACATTCTCTTGCAAGGTCCACACCATGAAGTGTAACAATCCATAAAAACAAGTTTGTTCTCGACTTTCGCTTTAGCCAAAGCCTGCTCAAAAGTCAGATCTTCGAATTTTACCCCATCCTGGGCGTTTGTTATAATGCCCAAAGACATTATAACAAACAATAATACCATAAATTTCATCGTCCGATTTTATTTATAATTTTATTCCATCCATCATCTGCATCAACATAAACAACATGGCTTGATAGTGTTGTTTAGAAGACTGATCCGTGGCGTTCATTGCTTTACCCATCAACAACGTGCGCAATTTCACCCCAATAGCACAATAATTAGTCAATGTTTCATCAATAATATCCGTCTTCACCGGACGTTGCCAGCCATAGCCATATCCAAACCCGAAACTATTCAACACCTCGTTTATCTTCTCTTGTTCTGTCATGCCCAAAGAACTCATTTCCTCTATAGACTCCTTTTCTGTAACCGCATCATACAAACCATACAATTCAACCTCATCCCAAGAAGGTGAACCCACTTCATTCGAAATACCTCCTAAAAGTGATCCCAACAAATTATTAGATGAAGGTTTAATTAACGATTTCATCATCGCCAACATATTTTTTTGCATGATTTTATCTCCTTGGGTTACTTTCCGATTAGCAATAGCACTCTCCCACACTCCATCGTACAAATCATTACAATACTCTTCCAGAGAATAAGAATTATTGGAAATATGAGATGCCAATACTACATTTTGTCCTGCTTTAAACAAAGCCATAATCGCCATATTCTGCACCCGAGCAGACATCGCCATGTCCGGGCCAAAATGTTTAGTCACCTCTTTATTATTCAACCAATCACAATCATTGATTTGTTTCAACACCCATTTTAAAGAAGCACGTTGAACTTCTCGATCAACCGGTTGAACACGTTCTCCGGGAGTCCCGTCCTTTACATCAGTTAAGTAAATACCCCCCACATTATATATTACATTTTGCAAATAACGAGCATATTGACTAACAAGCGTGTTGTACAAAGACTTTCTATATGAACCATCGGGATCATCTGTGATCCAATTATTCATATTTTTCAAGATATACTTCAAATTCTTGATACCGTAATCAGCTGCTTTCACAGGATCATCTCCCAAATCTTCTTCAATAGCAGAAGGATCCAATCGAGCAAGCATCTGCTGTTTTCTGAAGCGATAAAGTGGATCTCCGGCTTTTTCATCTACCCATTTCTCCAACACCTTATTTTCTTCATCTGCATTTTTTAGATCAGGGAAATAAGTATACAACCATTTAATCACAAACTCATCATACACACCTAAATCCGGAGGAGTCAATTTTACACCCTTATCTCCAGGTTGTGCCACATAATTGAATCTGGCATAATCCATGATCGAAGGTGTTGTCCCGTATTTTTTCGTGAAATTGGCAGAACGCAACGAATCAACCGGGAAGGCACTAGAGGCTCCCATATTATGCATTAATCCCAACGTGTGACCAATCTCATGAGCAATCACATAAGTAATTGATTCATCCATTACATCATCTGGCATTACTTGAGCCCGAACACGAGGATCAACCTGTGCAGTTTGCGTGAAACGCCATTGTGCAATCAACTTCACAATATCGTTATAAACAATTACAGAGGCTGTAATGATCTCTCCGGTTTTCGGGTCTACCCAAGATGGCCCCATCGCATTTTGCACTGTCGACGGGATATAACGAATGCAAGAATATTTCAAATTGTCCGGATCAAAACTAGGATCATCTTTCGGGAAATCGCGTACTTGCATCACGTTCTTAAAACCGATCTTCTCAAAAGCTTGATTCCAACGCAAAACAGCTTTTTTTATCGGTTTTTTCCAAGATTCCGGGAATGCATCATCAACATACCAAACAATCGGTTTCACCGGCTCCACCAATTTTCCTCTCTTATAAGCTTTCGGATCCTGGGGTTCCAAGCGCCAACGATTTGCCAAAGAGTATTTACGCATTTGGCTACCCTCTTCCTCGATACTCTGCTTATCGGTCAAAAACACTCCAAGACGAGCATCTGAATACCTTGGGCGCATACGATCCTCCGGCAATAACAACAATGAACGCAACGCCTTCACGGTCAACGGAGCATCAGTCACCACGGGAGTTCTTCCTTGGCTCACAGATACACGATAAGCATACCAAGTTGAAACCATCACATTGTCTTCAAACGCTTTAATCTCATCCAATTTTATTCCTGCCTTCTGAGGAGATGCTTTTACGGTCAACTTCCCAATACCATCATTAACGGGAGACAAATCTGCATCCGATCCCGTAAACAAAGAGGTCACGTTAAATACAACAGCAGAACGGTCTTTATTCCAAGCAGCCACTTCATATGCCTCCAACATCGGCTCTATGAAATTTTTCTCTTTCAACAATTTTCCCCGCTCCCCGTTTACACGGCAATCCAAAGCAGCATTAACACTTCTCATGTACACCGTGCTATCTTCCAAAGTAAACTTGATGTGGCGAGGAGTATGCGCTTTGTAACCGTTTGTACAAAGCATCGGATTACTAGACTCTGAAGCCGTGGAAGCTAACAACATTTCTCGTCCCATATATTTCAATGGTAACTCGAAATACAATTTTCCATCCACCAGGTGTAAGGTCATAAAACCACCCGTTGTAGCAATATGCCCTTTCTTGTCGAACAACTTGTCATATTTACTTACTGATTTAGCTGCCGGTTTCTTTGCAGTTTCGGCAGTCTTACTTTCAGATTTCTTTTTCTTTGTATCCTCCTGTCCACATGCAGTATCACATAAGGAGAAAAGAAATAACGAAATAAATAAAAATACAAAACTTTTTTTCATACATACAATATTTAATTATCTAGCTTTTCTGAAATTCATAATAGCCCATGCGTTAAACACCACGATAAACACACACAAGGCACCCATCTGCGGCAACACATGCCGTAACTCACTGCCATAAGCAAAGAAAAGTCGCATAACCTCAATATAATAACGCAATGGATTTATATCCGCAATAAATCTCGCCCATGTTGGCATACTGTCTATCGGAGTCCACATGCCACACAACAAACATATAATCAACAAAAAGAAAAAACACAACAACATGGCTTGCTGTTGATTTCTACACGCCGTGGAAATTAGCACGCCAAATCCAACCATGGAAACCAAAAAAAGAAATGAAATCAAATAGATACTCCAATAACTACTTTGGGGTACAATCCCGTACATTACCCGCACAATAATCAAGCCAATCGTTAAAATAGCCATTCCTATCACCCAAGAGGGAACAATTTTTGAAACGATAAAAGCACTCCGACTCACCGGACTCACATTCATTTGTTCTATTGTTCCACTTTCCTTTTCTGTCACAATATTCAAAGCGGATAAGGTTGTTCCTATAATACATACCAATATGGCTAAAAGAGAAGGGATTTGATATAAGCTGGATTCTCCATCCGGATTATAACGATGACTCACCACCATATTTACTTGCTCGAATCCGCAATCAGCAGGTTTCTCAATAAGCGGAACGGTTACATCCGACACGTAACTTTCCTGTACAAACCGGGGCACCACAATCTCTTCATTCGAATTCCCATTCTCCATATCGGATAGACTTGTGGAGATACCGTAATTTTCACCCCACGTTATTTTTTCCGTTTCGGGCATATCTGTCTGCATTGCAACCTCCTGCATTTGCATCACATTTTCCCGGTATGCAGCCTCCTTCCTAAGACGTTTCGTCATCTCTGCTTGAGCCTCCGCTTCTACCCGAGCCATCATCTCTTCTTGTGATTCAATTTGAAAACCGGACTGGAAACCAAATCCTTCCGCATACTCCTCTATATATTCTCCCAAGATCTGTAAAAAATAAAACGATGATAGTCCCGCCGTCACCCCGTTCACCGCATCTATCTCCAACATAATGGGGGCCTCCACCCGTTCCATAATGTTCTTCTCAAATCCTTTAGGAATCTCAAGAATTCCAGAAGTCTTACTCTTTTCCAAAACCTTCAACCCCTCCTCGTAAGTATTCGTGTAGGCACCAATGGCAAATTGACCGGAACTTGTCAACTTGCGCAAAAAATTGGATGATGTCCCTGTACGATCGTGATCCACCACGCTCAACGCAATTCGAGAAGTCCGAACTTTTGCCGCCGGAGGAAGAATAAACAACAAGATCACCGTGATTAAAAATAAAATCAGCAGTATCGTCTTATCCCTGAATATTTGAATAAACTCTTTTTGCAATAAAAATCCAAGAATCCTCATGACAAGCGGTTTTTGAAACACTTAATACTAATAACAATTAACACCACGGTAATCACAATCAAACCGAATAATTCCGGGTAAACAGCATCCATCCCCAAACCCTTAATCATAATATTTCTTGCAGCAGAAATGAACAACGTTACCGGCATCAAATGAACAATCACTTTCATCAACAATGACAACGAGCCCAATGGAAATATAAAACCGGATAACGTGATTGCCGGCAACATCAATCCGGCAATAGAAATGATAATAGCACTACGCTGCGTCTTCGTCAAAACCGATACCATGATTCCTAGAGCCAACGATGACAATGTAAAAATCGTTCCGACCAGAAATAGCAAAAAGATATTTCCTGCTATGGGTACGTTCAAAATAAACACGGATATCAGCAAAATAACCACAATATTTATCATTCCTACCAACAAATAAGGCACCAACTTTGCCAAAATAATGACGGGTGGTCTCACGGGTGAAACCAGTAGTACCTCCATCGTTCCAGACTCTTTTTCTTTCACGATAGCCAATGAAGCCATCATCGAACAAACTAACATCAACACAATTCCAATCACCCCGGGCACAAAATGAAACGCACTATCCAAACGAGGATTATACCTCATCTTCACCTCCGGAATAATCTGTATAGGCAACTCCCGCCCCGCATTGATCTCCTGCTGATATTCCAACAATGTAGCCAAAATATAAGATTCCAACGTGGAAGCGTTAATCTGCAAACTCGCATCCATAATGATCTGTACATTCCCTTTGCCAGTGCGTTTAATCTCACGCTCAAAACCGGGCATGAACACAAATACCTGTGACAATTTTCCGGATTTAAACAACTCATCTACCTCCTGCATGGAATGTACATACTCCTCTACTTTAAATGTAGAACTAGCGTCTATTTTTGAAATAATTTGGCGACTCATCCGATCATTCGACAGATCTAGCACGGCCGTCGGCATCTCCGTCAAACTACTATTCAAAGCAAAACCGAATATCAACAATTGGGAGATCGGCAACACAACCAACACTAGCAAGGTCTTTCTGTCGCGAAGAATATGAAAAAACTCTTTCTGCGTGAAAGCTAAAAATTGATCTATAAACGTTTTCAATTTCATCACATCACTCCTTTCTTTGGGCGCCTCGAGCCAACAAATAAAACACTTCTTGCATTCCCGGAACCCCGTACTGCTGTTTCAACGCCATAGGAGTATCTAACGCTTGAATTCGGCCATCCACCATAATCGATACCCGATCACAATATTCGGCCTCATCCATATAATGCGTAGTCACAAAAACAGTTATTCCCTCGGCTGCAGCCTCATATATCAATTCCCAAAACATTCGTCTCACAGCGGGATCCACCCCACCGGTCGGTTCATCTAAAAACACAATCTGCGGTTCATGAAATGTTGCCACGGAAAAAGCCAATCGTTGTTTCACCCCCTGTGGCAACAACCGCACCAACGTGTTACGCTCCGAGGAAAGGCCAAGAAACGCCAACACCCGATCCATCTTTTGTGCAATATCACGACGTCGCATTCCGTAAATCCCCCCGTACAAACGGATATTTTCCTTCACGGTCAATCCCTCGTACAAAGAAAATTTCTGACTCATGTACCCAATTCGTCTCTTTATCTTCTCCGACTCCCGGATAATATCGAACCCGACCACATTCCCTGTTCCAAAAGTAGGTTTGCTTAACCCGCACAACATTCGCATGGCAGTTGTCTTACCCGCTCCGTTTGCTCCCAGAAATCCAAAAATTTCCCCACGTTCCACGTAAAAGCTAATATAATCAACCGCGGTGAACGTACCAAACTTCTTTGCTAACCGTTCCACTTCAATAACCCGTTCCATCGCTTATATCATTCGTTAACATCATAAAATAATCTTCAATCCCCGTTTCTATGTTTTTCCATTCCACGTCTGTATATCCCGCATTCTTCAAGGAGAGAACAAACTCTTCCACCGGAAAATCCTTCTCCCGGAAAGTGGTATGAAGAGAATCTCCAAACGTGAAACAGGACTAAACACCCGGTTCTTTTCGAATATCTCCTAGTAAACGATACATGTTTTTCGCCTTGAATGCTACCAATTTTTTTTCATGCTTTCCAATCAATCGCTCCGGAGTATCCACATCAAGCAATTCTCCTCGAAAAATCAATCCGATTCGGTCGCACAAACAAGCTTCATCCATGTAAGGAGTGGACACAAAAACGGAAATCCCATCTCCACTCAATCTTTTTAACACATCCCAAAACTCCTTTCGTGAAATAGGGTCAACACCTGTTGTCGGTTCATCCAAGAACAAAACTTTCGGTTTATGAATTAAAGCACAACACAACCCCAACTTCTGTTTCATACCCCCGGACAAGGCTCCGGCTTTTCGATTCTTAAAAGGAAGCAATTGTTCATAAATATCTTTCACTTGATCATAATTGGCTTCAATCGTCGTGTCAAACACGCTAGCGAAAAAAGTCAAATTTTCCTCTACAGACAAATCCTGATAAAGAGAAAACTTACCCGGCATATATCCCACAATATTCCTCACCTCCCGGAATTGCTTAATCACATCATACCCCCCGACGGAAGCCTTTCCTCCGGTAGGTAAAAGAAGGGTTGTCAAAATTCGAAATAACGAGCTCTTACCGGCCCCATCCGGACCGATCAACCCGAATATTTCACCCTTCTTCACATTCAATGAAATATTTTTTAAGGCTACAACCTCTTTAAATACCTGACGGTATTTCATACAAATATCCTCAGCGACAATCATACCTTCGGATTACAACGTATCAAACTTCACATCACCATACATACCAACCCGCAAAACACCGTCATTCTCCACATGAATTTTCACGGCATACACCAAATTATCCCGTTCGTCTTGAGTGTGTACAGTTTTAGGAACAAACTCTGCGTCTGAAGCGATCCATGAAATACGTCCCTGGTATTCTCGTTCCTCTCCCCCTCCCAACTGGGCAAACACCTTCACCGAATCTCCAACTTTCAAACGATTGGCTTGAAATCCTTCAACATACACCTGCAAATACATGTTCTTCATATCCCCTATCTTGTAAAGAGCTTTCACGGGTGCGGCAAGCTCCTGCTCTTCCGTGTATTTGGCCAAAACAACACCTGACACAGGATTGGTAATCAAACAACGACGAATCTGATCATTCACTTGATCCACTTTCAACGCAATCGCCGCGCTCTCAGCCTTTGCTCCGGCAATCATCACCTCGGCCTGATGAGTCTGTCCCTCCAATGCAGAACGCCCCTCATCCACCATTGCCTTCACATCATCATACTGCTTTTGCGTGGCAGCCTTTCCTGCCAGCAAACGTTCCACCCGTGCCAACTCCTTCTCTCCCCGCTCCACTTTTAAGCGGTAAACTTCCAATATTTTGTCTAAATTTGGGATTCGTTCATTCACAGCCACTGCAGCTTGCTGGGCTTGCACCTTCAACCAATGCAACTGCATCGTGTCGATCAAACCGACCACTTTACCTGCCTCCACGTAATCACCTTCCATCACCTCCAAACGCTCCACTCTTCCACTGATTTCCGACGAAACCACCACTTCTCTTGTCTCAAACATTCCCGACGCTTGGCGTTTTTCCATTTTATGATTACAACCGACTCCAAAAACACAAGCCAAAAACACTGTATATAAAATTTTGCTATTCATCATTCAAATACTTTAAACTTTATCAATTCGATTGAACTCTCCTTTCATGGATATTATAAACCCAACGTTATCTTTTTTGAATAAATCATCATTTTCAACTCGATCTCCCGCAATAACTTCTCTTGTTGAGCAATCAACGCATAATTTACATCGGAAATCAATTCGGAAATCGTGTACACGCCATTCGCGTATTTTACCTCCGAAGCCTGTCTAATAGATTCTCGCAAACGAAGCACCTTTTCGTCCTCCTTCACCAGATTTCTCATTTTCTTAATTTCAGCATCCTGCATCAACATCTCCATCTTCGTGTTAAAAATAAAACTCTCCTGCTCGATTCTCACGCTCTCCTGTTGCACCCGTTTCAATTTACGATCATTTTTCAAAGTATTTAGTTTCCCAAAATTCCAGCTCAACATAATTCCTCCGATAAAATAAGGTTTAAATTCTTTGTCAAACGTATTCAATCCCGACTTTCCATACCCCCCCGTGGCAAACAATCCTAATTTCGGCATGTTTTCTGCGTTTTGCATCTTTAAATCCGCCTCCAAACGATCAATCTTACTATCCAAATATTTCAACTCAGGCCGTTCAATCTTATCGCTTTCCAATATCACCTCCTCGGGCACTTGCAACTCAGTCTCCTTCGACAAAGGGCGATGAATCAACATGGACAACACACCCAAACACGCCTCTCGCTTAGCCTCCAACTCCAATCGCAACTGCCTGTATTTAATACGCTCCACCTCTATCACATCTAAATCCGTTTCATAAATCACACCATCCTTCAATGCGGCCTCGGCACGAACATGTAAACTATCCAAAATCTCATCCGCACAATCCAATTGTTTCTCTTTCCCCTCTATCGTCAACAAACCGAAATACAACTCTTTGACCTTATCCTTAATCTCGTATAACTGAGCATCCAACCCCGCATGCATCATGTCTATTTCGCTCTCTGCCACTTGCTTCCCGGCCTTCACTCTTCCCCCCGTCCACAACGCTTGTTTTAACATCAACGACACGTTATACCGATCTTGATCACTCACCGGAATGGACATCTCGGGAATAGAAACCGGAATACTCACCGGCCCGTTCAAATCCATGCTGACATTCACCGTCTTCGGCATTTTCAAGTCCAACTTCATCCGCTCAGACTGCCACGAAGCGACCCCCGACAAGCTAAACTCCGGTCGATAAACCCGGGAAATGTTCGACAATGTATATTCCCGAGCTTTATCCAGCAAATCGTGTTGCTTGATGGCTGGATAATTCTCCATCGCCCATTGTTGACACTTTTCTATCGAAATGCGTTTTTCCGAAAAATCTCCTTTACTCGCCTCCTGTCCTCGAAGTGAAATGCTCAACAACATGATACACAAAAAAGGCAATACCCTTTTTCTTGCAAACTTCAATTTATTCATCTATACTTTTTCAGTTAAATTTTAACTTAACACGAACTTCCACCAAAAAACGGGTACAGGAATTCATTTATTTTCAACAAAAATCCCCGCCTACCTTGTCGGCAGGACGGGGATTTTCTCTTGTTAAACAAAACAGTCTATTTATCAGCGTTTTATTTCTTTTTTTGATTTTTATATTCGTCAATAGTTTTCTTCACAAACTCTTTAGTGAAATCTTCCGTGGATGGATAACCAATCCAACGAACAATGCCGTCTGGATCTATCAACACAGCCATTGGATAGAACTTCAAACCATAGATTTTAGACATCCGCTGTTGCGTATCGATTGCACTGAAATACTCGATAACCGGTTCTTTCATCTTACGAACACTCTCCTCTTTATTCGGTGCAACTCCGATAACCAACAGATCCTTTTTAAACAATTTACTCCACTCGTTCAATTCCGGAATCAATTTGCGACAAGGCCCGCAAGAAGGTCCCCAAAAATCCACCAATATAAACTTACCTTTCATCTTTGGCTCTTTCGTCAACCATTTCTCAACCACAAACTCCGGAGCCTTTTGGTTCATCCATTTTTCCCGAAGTTTTTCTCCGGCGATCTGTGCAGCAGATTTTTGAGCGAACGTTGGCAATGCCAACACGATAACCGCAAATACAAGTAAAAACCTTTTCATCATAATCAAACTTATTCTCCTTTAATAAATTGTGTTAAACCACTCAATTTCAATAACTCCAACAACATCTCATAACGCTTCATAATCATAGGGAACTCGCCATGCTCAGCCCGAATCTCCGCATCGCTCATCGTGTGAATCATCTCGGTAAATGCCATAAGATCTTCCAATTTAGTGGGAAAATAAACGCTATATTTATCAACCTTTTGATATCTTAAAACGCCATATCTCCTCGGATTGGTTGGAAAATCTGCATTATACCCGGGTTTGTTCACGTAATTATAAGAATTTATTCCACTATCTTTAATCTCAAAAATATCTCTTAATGCACTTCCATTTTTCCATTGTTCATGATCGGGCGTTTCCAAAGTAACGTCAAAATAGGCCTGAAATTCTGTGGGATAAACCATTTGCAAATAACGTTTTAACTCATAAATAGCGAAATTCCATCCAAATCTCTCCTTCTCCTCTTCCGTCATCATATCCACTGAAATTAAACTACTTCCACGTTTCATCACGTAACGGGTACTCAAAGCCGTTACCCCCAAAGAGTGATATAATGAGTCAGGCTTACTATTTGCGTTAAACAACGTATCTAACAAAAGAAAGGCATAAGCCCCGTATCTTCCTTTAAAGTCAGGACCTTGATTTTTTGCAAGATAAGGTTTTATCGCATAATCTCGCAATAACTCTACCATCAATCGCACCTTCTCTTCATCCCGCTGCAAAGAGTAGTAACGCTCTTTCGCCTGTCCAGAATAAGAATAACCGGTTTTGAAAATTTCATAATAATTATAAGGTTTACCTCCTTTATCATAACGCACTTGAGTCTTCAACGTATCATTGTAGAAAATAGGGAAACCCGTTTCATCATAAATTTCATAAATCAACTTATCCAACTCTCCGGCATTGGGATCATACTCTAAAGTAAACCAATTCGCTTCCGCGTGAGATGCCGATGCCTCGTCATTATCTCCGCATGCCCAAAGGGCAACGGCTACCAATAAGCCACCGATTAATATGTTTGCTTTCATAATCCTAGTATTCATATAATATACAATCTTGTCTCTCATTATTCACGATAGATCCATCGGTCTGTTCAATCTCTTCATTTGGTATCGGTAACAACCAACCTCCGTCCGGATATTCGGGTAACACGTAATATCCGCGATATGAACCGACCGTATTCATATCACCATAAACATAATCGTACACTTTATGCACAATCTGTTTTACTTCAGGATAACGGGGAGAAACCGCATATCGACGAAGATCAAACCACCGTTGCCCTTCGAAACACAACTCTCGACGTCGTTCATTCCGAATCAATTTTACAAGATCTTCACCCGTTGCCGTAATATCATTCACTCTCACCAAACGCTTCTCCAACAATGTTTTCAAGGTTGCCTTGGCCAAATCCTCTTGATCAGTCATCGCGTAAGCCTCGGCCAAATTCAAATACACCTCCGAAAGACGAATAGAAAAATTATCCGAAACAAAATCATATTCACTCTTTACCTCATCTTTTTTCGTCTTCCGAGGAATATAATAATCCACATTCGGAGCGTCCTCCATGTAAAGAGTCACCGCTTTTCGACAATCATTCAACACCTCAACAGAGGATCCACCAACAGTCGTTTCAACCGTTCCGTGTTCATTAAATAAGTCCACCAACTCATCGGAAACCCGGAAACCGGATCTTCCCGATGCATTTTTCACGGTTGGGAATACCCGATTCACACAATGACTACCATTGGCAAAAATAATCTCGGGAGAGGAGATCTCAATCCACGAAGAATCTGCATTCATCGTATTTAAATTCCGAAGACTCCATCTATTTCCATCCAAAATGGCATTACACAAGTCAGGAACCAATTCCCATTTCCCCATATAACAATATACACGGCTTAACAAAGCTCGCGCAGCATCCTGTGAAGCCCTCCGAACAGTTGCCGGTTTATATCCCTCCAACTCGGTGACAGCTAATTCCAAATCTCTAACAATCTGCATATAGACACTGTCCACCGGAGATCTCGTGTAATTGATATCCTCCACGTAAGGAGTCAACTTTAACGGAACACCCAAATCCCGAGAGGCGGAAATCTTGTCATAAGCCTTTGCATACAAATTCACCAACAGGTAATAGTACGCCCCTCTCAAAAAATGACTCTGTCCCTTGATTATATTACGATCTGCTTCCGTATCGTGCTTAAACTCCTCCACTTTATCCAAAATCACATTTACAACACCGATGTGTTCGTACAAGCGTCCCCAAGTCTTATCACTATAAAGAACCCCATCGATATTATACGGGTTACTCACCCATTCGTAAAAACCTTCCAATTCCGCCAATGGAGAATTCTTAGAATACGATCCTCTAACAAACTCTTCCGCATCATCATCCATAACCAACAACCACGGGAAATAAGGCCCGTTTTTTGTATTAACACTCAACGAAGATAAATTTGCCCGAGACACGTAATATTTCATGTACCCGTTCCCAATCAATAACTCGTTCAAATCCTTACAGGTCGTCGCATAAGCATTGTCATTCGAATGCTCCTCCAAAAAATCATCACAACCGGTAAGCAATCCACAGGCAACCACCCAAATTAAAAGAATATATTTTTTCATACATCTACAATTTAAAATGCCACATTCACACTAAAAGTATATGTCGGAGTAATCGGCACGTTAATCTTATCTGCCGAACCCGATTGAGAAGAGGGATCCTGACCTTTCAACTCCTTCGCACTCCACGTGAACAAGTTTGTTCCTGATATTGACATGTAAAGAGAATTACAATGTAATTTTTTACATACATTATCCGAGAAAACGTAACGCAAATTCAAACTTTGAAGTTTCAAGTAATTACCGCTAACTACCCGGATATCGGCATAGTTATACATTTCCCATATATTCTTGGCAAATGAATAAGTTTCTGATTTCCACCAAGGATTAAGAGTTGCGGAGTATTCATTCTTTGACAACAATCCCGGTATATTCGTGTATTTCTCATCACCGGATGTTTGCCAACGTTTAACAAACTCTTTTCTCAAATTTTGAGTTGGAGAAACCGCCATTGAAGAAGCATCCGGATTATAAAGCTTCAACAAACGAACCTTTGATCCGATACTGTAAGAGATGTTGCAACTCAACACAAAACCGTTCCATGAAATTGTATTCAAAATTCCTCCTTGTAAATAAGGAACCCGACATCCGGTATATTTCATCACCTCCGTGAAAACTTTCGATTTGGGCATATCGCAATATTTCTCAAAATACTCCTCTCCCGTACGGGCAAACATCGGACGTCCGTCATCGGAATTCAAACCGGTAAATTCATATGAATAAAATGAGTTCAACGGTTTACCTGACACGTGTGCCGTTCCGTTCAAATAATCCAAATACGTGTAATCATCATGTAACGGATCATATTTCTGTGTTTCAATCACCTTATTAATCAATTTATTGACAACCTGTCCCAATTGCGGGTCTATACGCCAAGAAAATCCTTTCCGACTTCCCCCCATAGACGTGTTAACCGGATTGATATTTAACGCCACCTCAAGACCCTGATTTTCTACCGTTCCTTGATTCACCGTGTAAGAGGTCACACCGTTCACCTGAGCCACCTTCTTCGTCAAGAAGGCATCTTTTGTTTTTTTATAAAAATAAGAGATCGATCCCACCAACTTTTTATTGAACAAAGAGAAATCAATACTTGAGTTGATGCTCATTGTTTTTTCCCAACTCAAATCCGGATTCGGGAAATTCTTGATCGTTGAACTATATTCACCAAATGCCTGATTCAACTCTCCTTTTATAATCACCAATTCCGGCGTCTGCGTAGAGTGCATCGTTCCTTGATAACCGAAAGAAGCTTTCAATGACAAATCATTAACCCAGTAAACATTCTTCAACACATCTTCCTTCATGTTCCAACGAGCAGATGTAGACCAAATCGGCAAAAATTTCTCTCTGGCCCGGTCTCCGAACGCGTTACTGTAATCAACACGCATATTGGCATTAAAAATATATCGGTTTTGATAGCTATAGTTTAAAGAACCGTAATATGAAAGTTTATTACTTAAATTATCTTTCAAAACACCCAATGCTTGTTTATCAGTTGTCAACCATTTGGTGTAAGCATCATACTGAGCGTAATCGACATTACCGACAGTTAATCCACGTTCGGGAACATAACAACGGAATGTTTTTTGCAAACCGGTATAGTGAGAAGAAGAGATTTCCAATCCCGCCATAAACGTCAACATATGCTTTTCAGCTTCATCCAAGAACAAGTAGTAAGAACCTTGCAAACGCGCCATCCAGTTTTCATTCTTCGTTCCGTTCTTCTTCAACTCTCCTCCATAAGGCAACAAAGTAGCTTTTCGGAAGGAACCTGAAGCGAAGTGATCGCCAATTCCATTGTCCGTAAAATCATCTTTTGCGTAATTCTTCTTCGCCAAACTTTTCGCATAATTAGTAGTCTCTCCGTGGTACACGTCATCATCCGTGTTGGACACCGTGTAAGAGAAAGTAGCTCCTAACTTCAATGCTTTCAAAATATTATAATTAATTGCCGTTGAGAAAGAGACCGAATTCTTCTTGATTTTTTCGTATGAATTATCCCGCTCGTTCAAAATATTAAACCAAGATTGAATATCTGATGAATTCTGTTTTTTAGGATAATAATAAAGAGAACCATCTTCATTATATAGCGGAACAGCCCGACTGGCATTGTAAGCGTAATCCGTTAACCCCACGTCAGAAGGCGTGTGATCCTGCTTTTGAGTATTCCCGCTCAATTTGAATTGCAGATCAAATCGATCGAATTTCAACGTGATATTAGCATTCGCCGTATATCGATCACCTTTTTCTTTTTGCAATATACCATTTTGACGGTTATAACCTACAGACGCGTAATATTTCGCATTGCGAGATCCACCGGAAACCGACAAAGTATGTGTGTGTGAAAAAGCGTCACGCATAATTGCATCAAACCAATCCATGTTCAACGTCTCATAGTAATCCACTTGACGACAAAACTCGTTATAATCAATTACTCCGTTACGATAGTTCTCATAAGCAGCCTCGTAACCAATCCAAGTATTCTTGTCTCCATACTCATATTTTTTCTCCAACAACTCACGAGAATAAGCTACACGTTCCGCAGAATTCATCACGTTAACGCTTCGATCCGAATAACGAGACCGACGAGACAACGTTCCTCCAAAACTATAACGAACAGAAGGAGGCCCCACCTTCCCTTCTTTCGTGGTAATCACGATCACACCGTTAGCTGCTCTCGTACCATAAAGAGCGGTTGCTGCCGCATCTTTCAACACGTCAATTTGCTCTATATCCTCTGGATTCAAACCAGAAATTGCATTTCCCAACAAATTCACAAAATCCAAATCATTCAACTGATCCGGATCCACATTTACCGGATCCTCTTGAATAATACCGTCAATCACCCACAACGGCTCCTGAGAACCTAACACGGTAGACGTACCGCGAATCCGCAAACGAGGAGCGGCACCCACCTGACCGGAGTTTTGCATAAACGTCATACCCGGGACACGTCCCTCCAGCATCATGTCGAGCGTGCTCATACCCGGAGTCATAATGTCATCCATTTTCAATGACGTAACAGCCGACGTCAGTTTTCGTTTATCTATTTTCTGATATCCTTCATTTACCACAGTCACCTCTTCCAATTGTTGAGAATCATCTTCCAACGTCACTCTCAATGTTTTCTGACCGGTATACTTAATCTCTTTCGTACGTTTACCGATAAATGAAAAACGCAAAACCACGTCATCCCCTTCCGGAATCACGATCGAAAATTTACCATGAACATCGGTAACCACACCTTTAGATGTACCCTTCACCATAACGGTCACCCCGGGCAAAGTATCTGTCACCGCTGTTCCCAAAACAACTCCTGTAACCACACGCGTTTTCTGTTGCTGTTGCGCCAGCACGTTTGTTTTCTTCAAAATGATCAAATCATCTTCGATCGAATAAAACAAATTAGTTCCCTGCAAGGCCAAATCCAAAATTTCTCTGATAGTCTTGTTCTTGACACCCATTGAAATTTTCCCAACCTGCTCCACGTCTCCGGCAGAATAAATAAATGAGTAACCCGATTTTTGTTTAATCAAATCCATCACCTCAATCAGTGATTTCTGTTCAACAAACAAATCCATCCTCACATTTTGAGCCGAGACACTTGCCCAAAGCGTATTGGCCGACAAAGCCAAAATCACCATAACCAGTTTCATCGTTCGCACCGCTTTAAGTAATCCGGAATACCTCCGAGACCAAGAATATAAATTCCCTTTTTCCATAAATCTGTATTTGGTTAAATAAATGCTCATTTCATCAATACAATGACTTTTTTGTAAAAACAAAACGAACACAACAGATTTTATGGGTACATAAAATTATTATTTTTATCTAAAAAAATACATTTTTACATTCAAACACAAATTCTATAAAACAAAAATAAGAAAAACGAGATATATTCAAAAATCTCGCTTTTCTTATTTAGAAACTAACTTAATGGGATACTCCTATAACACAAACAAAACATTAAACATCTATTCAGACTCCGACACCCATGTCCCGTACTTCGTGGGAATATCATGAAGTACATAGTAAACAGCAGGATATCCGGTTCCCAATCTAGTACGAACAAGCTTATAACAAGTCCGGAGCGGAGCACTGCACGGCCCGCCTTTTATGGACGTGGGTGCATGCGGAAATGCCATCCCGTTTTTTCCGATAAAACGGAAGCGTATTTCATGAGAAATCAGCGTGCTTGAATTCGTTGATAACTCAAAATTTATATGATTACACAACGGGACAACGAACGAAGCCGTGTAAACATCACCCTCTTTTTCCAAAGATGCCTGTTCCACGTACACACCGTAAGCATCCCATCCCGTATCTTGCATCTCGTCTTTATCAATCGACTCATCTCTCTTTCCGAACACCGGGTCGTACGTACGCCATGGATCATCCAACATCAACACTCCAGCCAACTCAACAGGACACTTGAATTTACAAGTCACATGCAACGTGTCATCTGCATATTCCAAAACTCCTTGCTTAGAAAGAACTTTCACATCTTCCACCGTCACATCAAAAGGTTCGTATGAATAGTCATCGTTAAATAACTGTGTACCTGCCAAATAACGAATATCCCAAATCATCAACCGCACTTTATCGGGAGTTCCTTCCATGTATCCGGTACTACTTGTCACCCATCCGGCATAATTTCTACTATTAAAATAAGGCTGTGCTTTCATGGCAGAAGCCCCCAGAGCTTTTTCCGCTCCCATCAAAGCCCGGAAAGGAGAATCCAAACCCGCGTTGGAGTACGGTAAGAAACACGACTTGGCAAAAACTCTCAACACGGTTCCCAAATTAGAAAGGAACGTGGCACGAGCGCGTGCTGAATCAAAATAACGAATTTTCCATCTCGTGTTATCTACCCCGGCAAAAGCAAATCCCTCCTTGGCACTCGGATAATAAAAGTTAATGAAGCTACCACTATACTCCGGCATCCATACTAAGTAATGATCACTTTTCTTACTCTCCGGATGTTGTTCAAAATAACCCAACACCTCTTGAGCCATCTCCGACATATTTCTCTCCTGCATCTCGACCAGCTTCCTTGTACTCTTGATGTAATGGATACGAATAAAATCCGCGTTCACATCATTCAACTCCAACCCGAATTTTTTATCCACCCGATAACGCATGAAATTTTCGTAAAAATAATTTTGCACATGCAATGTTACTCCAGACAAACGATAATGCCAATCCTCAACATCCTCGACATCTGCCGGCACGTAATACACTACATTCAAACAATACGTTTCTTTTTCTGCCGTGTAAGTATCACCCGGAGGAACAATCACTTCTTCTTCCTCAGAATCATCTTCCTTGTACACATCCGTACAAGATATGGCAAAAATGGATAGTAAAACCCACACTAAAAAACTACATTTCTTTTCCATCAAGCTATTGGTTTAGTTACTATATAATTTTCACATAAAACGAACAAAAAATAGAAAACGGGTACAACCATTTCATTTTTTTATCGATTTTCTTCAAAAATAATTCTCAATTCGATTTACATGTACGAAAATGAAGTCTAAATCAACATTGTATTTACTCTATCAATATATTACTAAATTATTACCATATACAATCCGCACCCATTCCGCTCCTATTCACATCCCATTTTTATCCCATTTTTATCCCATTAAAATATAAAAAAAAGTAGTTATATACGATTTTGTCGTGAGATGTTAACTCCTACATGCAAGAAGGCATATTTACCATTCATAACCAAATGGATAAAGGATTAATTTCTAAGACAAGCGCCAATTCATTTCGCCACGGAAACGTGTCAGGGACGTTCGTGAACGTCTTTGTAACGTCTTTGATACGTCCTTGATACGTCTTTAATCCCTAAGAACATCGAATATGCCACGGAAGATAAACGTGTATTACCTAGGAAAAGTTTACTTTATATTTCGTTGTAAAGTGGTATATAAGTACCCAAAATTATAAACTCCTGTTAAATTTTAGACAACTTTTTTCATTTCAATCGCATATAAGCATCAATTTCATTAAAACCTTCGGAAGAGTGATCATCCAAAAGATATTTTCCAAAGTGAAACCATAATTTTCGCTTAAAGAAATCCAACGCAATTCCACGGTATCCGTGTCCTTGTCCCGGAAGAATGAACATATCGAAATTTTTGCCGGCTTTCATCAAGGCATCCACCATTCTCATGGTGTTAGCGGGATGCACGTTGTTATCGGCATCTCCAGCCACCAATAGTAAATGACCTTTCAGTCGGCTTGCCAATTCGATATTGGTCGGGATGTTCGGTTTCTCGAATTCCACTGTCTTCACCGTTATCGTGGAATCTTTTCCTGTTACCGGATTTTTCACTTTCTTTTTCTCTGTAACCACCCTTTCCTTTATTCCGTGATGCGTTTCCCCCCACCAAATATTATAAATGTTATTATCATGATTTCCGGCAGAGGAAACAGCAGCTTTGTAGAAATCGGGATATGTACAGATAGCAGCCGTTGACATAAAACCACCTCCAGAATGCCCGAAAATACCAACACGCTCACCATCTATAAAAGGATAGCGGTCGATCAATTGTTCCAATCCATACTTATCATCCGCCAAGGGATAGTCGCGCAAATTTCCGTAACCATAGGTGTGATACCAACGATCACGCAAAGGACTTCCTCCCCGATGACCGAAAGTCACCACGATAAACCCTACTTGAGCCAAGGCTGCATTGTTGAATGCCGTCACGACGCTAAATTCAAAAGGAACAGCCTCCGTTTGAGGTCCCGGGTAAACATACGAGATGATCGGGTAGCGTTTCGTTGAATCAAAATCTGCCGGTTTCCACATGTAACCGTACAAATCTGTCATATTGTCTGCCGCTTTCACGGTAAAGGGTTCCGGCATTTTCCAACCCGTTTCATAAAGACGACTCAAATCGGGAGAAGCCAGCTCCAACACGATTTTCCCATCGGAGTTCCTCAACACACTACGAGGTTCCATGTCCGCCCGAGAGAAATTGTCCACAAAGTAACGTCCTCCGGCAAGAAAATGCACCTTATGCGTTGCCAGTTCCGGCGTTAATAACTGCACGTCACCTTTCCCGTCCAAACGCACTTTGTTTAAAAGAGCGAAATAAGGAAACTCTCCTTTTTTCTGACCATAAGCCTCGAAATAAAGCGTCTGTTTTACCGTATCGACTTTCACAATCTTGCCGGCAGTCCATCCCCCCGAAGTAATTACGTTTTTCAAATTTCCATCTTTGTCATAACGGTAGTAATGACCATGTCCAGTCCGTTCCGACCACCAAACAATCTCCTCTCCATCATGCAATAAATGTACATTAAAAAGCTGATCGTTAAAATAGGGTTCGCATTTTTCATGAATCACCACTTTTACCTCCCCGGTTTCCGGAATAACCCGACAAAACTCCACTTCATCGCACGTACGTTTTTTACGTAACAGATAAAGGTTTTTCACCGGTTTCCCTATTTTATACACCGTCAGGGTCTGATCTTTCCATTTTTCGATAGGGAATTCGACCTCTTTCCGTTGGTCTACACTGAAAACGTGCAACTCATTTTTTCTTATATTTTTATCACCCGGCATTGAATATTTGTATTCATTCAACGTGGGACGCCCTTGAGTCACCGTGTTCACCAAGTATAAAGATTCCATCTTTCGTTTGTCTTCCCGCTCCACATAAAAATATTTGGAACCGGCCAGCCATTCAACGGGGGCTGCCACTTTCTTTCCCGTTGTATCCAAACTTTTTCCCGCGTACGAACATTCGGGTGTTCCATCTGTTGTCAATTGAATTTCCGAAGAGTCTCGAACGCAAAACAAGTATAAATTGTGTCTTTTAGCATAAACCGTATAGCAACTATCCGGAGAATAGGTGCCGTTCCATTGTTGTGTTTTATTGTTCTTTGGAGAAGTTTCTAACTTTTTATTCTCTCCTTTTTTCTTCTTTTCTACAGACACTTTTACAGAGTCGGCAGGAATTACTTTGCCGGAACGGGCATCATACTGGAATTCGATTTTTTCCGAGGTAAAATATACCACATCATTCCCTTTTTCTAAACGAACACCTGAAATTTTCAGATCCTTGTAATTTATCGGTTTATGGGTTACACGACTGATTTCTCCTGCCACTCGTTCGCGATCGAATAGTTCACGTTGTGTTTTCGAGGAAGGATCCACTAAATAATAATGCACCCCGTCCCCAGTCTGGTACTTGTACCAAAATTTATCCGTCCCTTTCAAGGCATTCGGAATAATACTGGTTGTACCGACCAACGATCCCAAATTCAAAAAACGCTCTGCCTGCTTATAATTAGCTTTTTGCCCCATTACCGTGGTAACGAGGCAAAAAGTAAATAACCATAAAATAAACTTTATCATCATGAATGAGTTAACAATCATTTATATTTGGCAATTATCTCTTTAATCTTTTTGGTTGTCAAATCGATGCACAATCCCTCCCAACGTACAATTCCTTTCGGGTCAATCAATTGCACATACGACAACACGTGTAAATCCATTTCTTGCCATATTTTACCTTGAGGATCACTTGCCAGCGTGTATTCAATTTTAGGTTCTATGGTTCTCAATCGTGCAATACCGTCCTTTGCACAACCGATAATAACCAGCTCTCCAGCAAATTCCTTGTTCCATTTGTTTAATTTCGGAATAGCTTTACGACAAGGTCCACAGTGGAAACTGAAAAAGTCACGTAACACGAATTTACCTTTCAAGTCCGGCTCTTTTGGGAACCACTCGCGCATAGATAATTCAGGAGCCTTTTCATTCAAATATGATTTTGAATATGAACGGTGTACCCCTCCGTCTTCATAATCGTATTTAGTAATCAAGTGTTCCAAAACTTCTGCCGTCAATTCATGACCACTTTGTACAGGATTTCCTTCCCAACGAACAATTCCGCGGGTATCCAAAAGAATGGCGTGGGGATATCCTTTGATTTCAAACTTACCGATATACTCTTTCTTCGTATCTATAGCGCTATAATACTCAATCACAGGCTCTTTCATTGCACGTATATGTTCTTCTTTATTGAGAGACACCCCGATAACAACTAGTTTATCTTTAAATTGTTTACTGAATTTATTTAAATCCGGGATACTTTTCCGACAAGGAGAACATGACGGTCCCCAAAAATCAATCAACACAAGCTTCCCTTCAGTGTCGGGCACATCGGTTAACCATTTCTCTACCACCAATTCCGGAGCCGCTCGATTTAAATAGGATTTTGCATACAATTTTTTATCACCATTGCTCTCCATCGGACGTTCCTCCGGACTTAGCGTAGCTACCTTCGATTGTTTTTTCGCATTCCCGTTGTCATTAGAAACTTTTACATTTGCACCACCAAAAAGTTTCAATAGGTCTTCCGCACTTTTAACCTCCATTTTAACTGTTTTCCGGACCTGCTTTCCAACCGTATCCGTTTTCACTTCTACATTCTGAGCAATTCCGCTAGAAGAAAACCCCGCCAGAATACATGCAGCTAATAAAAATTTCGTTGTTTTCATATTGTTCTCACTATTTAATGATCATTTATGTTTCTCCTCATATATTTTTTCTGCCAATTTCACGGCTTCCAATGCATTTACGATTCCCCCCGTACGGCATAAATCAGCAAAATCGATTTTCTCGCCACTTCCCGGACAAGGAACAATGGCCCCTTTACGTGAGGTAACACTACCCAAGACTGCCTCTTTTACTTCCTCTGCCGTCAACTCCGGGAAATAGTTCCAAATTAAAGCAATCACACCAGTCACCACCGGAGCCGCCATACTCGTTCCATCCATGGCCCGATACTTGAATCGTTTATCATAAATCGTGGAATACACATTCACTCCGGGAGCAAATAGATCCACCTCTTTTTTACCATAATTACTGAAAGGAGCCGGATTTCCATTCATATCGTTGGCTCCTACCGCAATCCAATTCCGCAGTGTTTTGTTTTTTGAAACATAGCGATTCGGATAGAAGTCACGTTCATCCAAATTAATACCATCGTTTCCGGCAGAATGTACCAACAAAACGCCTTTTTTCTCTGCATACTTCATGGCATCAATCATCCACTTATTGTGTAAAGAAAAAGGTTTTCCAAAACTCATGTTTATCACCCGTGCACCATTGTCCACGGCATAACGAATACATAACGCCACCTCTTTGTCGTGTTCGTCACCGGCTCCCGGTCCCACACGCAAAAACATCAACTCCACGTCGGCGACACCTTCTATACCAATATTATTGTGGCGATTAGCCCCCACGATACCCCCGACATGCACACCATGCATTGCACTTTCCGCCAACAAATTGTTATTACCATAAAAACGGTCATTTATTTTTTCCGGATTGTCCCCCAACGTTGAGCGGATACGTACCCCTTCGTAATAGTCATTCTTCAATTTATTGTATTCCGCTTTCGTTTCCTCGACCACGCTATTTCTATTATTATAGAATTGCTCACTCCACTCCAAACGATTTTTCCGGCGTTGAAAACGTTTCAAGAAAAAATTATATGCAGAAATTCGAACCGGATCAGTTTCGCCCTCTTCCAATAAGGGACCAAATTCTTTGATTTCAAATTTCTTTTTCTTCGGGAATTTCTCCTTTAATTCTCGATTGAAGACTTCAGCATACTTCACCGCAGCCTCAGCTATCGCTATTTCCCGGTAAGCACGACAAATCGGAGAGTACTTACATACATCTTTAAAATAAGCATATTCTCCACGCTCTTTAGCAGACAACTTGGTTGTATCTATTCCCTCATACTTTTCACACAACTTCAAATACTCCTGATCAGCCATGGTGAACCCCAATTCCATCTGTTTCCCGTCAGGCGTTCCTAGAAAGTTCCATCCATGTACATCATCCACGTATCCGTTCTTGTCATCGTCAATACCGTTGCCCGGTATTTCTCCCGGATTTTGCCAAAGCACATCCTTGAGGTCTTCATGGGTGATATCTACACCTCCGTCAACAATTCCCACGATTGTTTTCTTCGCGGGTTTCCTATCCTTTAAATATTCATAAGCTTGGTTCACCCCGGCAGCGTACACACCCTCCTTTTCATACGAAAGCAGATGCCAACCTACAAAAGATACATTTTTAGTATCTGTTGTTTTTTGTGCCGATACGGGAATCGTAAAACCAGCACAGGCTCCCACGAATAACATTTTTAATAAAACTCTATTCATATCTATTATTATTTACTTAATTCCTCATCTAATATCTCTCGCATTTTTTCACACCCCATAAAACCGTTATATCGATATTTTATATTTCCTTGCTTATCCACAATCAAATAATAGGGTAATCCTTTCATTTTAAATTGTTCATCGATTAGATAGCGATATGCCTCATTCGTAACACGATAGTGTATGCCTTTCATGTCCGGAATCATTTGCAACCAACGCACTTCTGGAGATGCTTTTTCCCCCGTGATAAACAAAAATTTCACCCCTTTTTTCAAATACTCTTCTTTTACCGCCTCCATCTCTGCCATCGCTCTTAAACAGGATCGACAGTAAACATACCAGAAATCAACAAAAACGACCTCTCCACGATAACCTGCCAAAATAGAATCCAAAACTTGTTCCCTGGGAACCACAGGCACTTTACCGATTTCATACCCTTTTTTCCCCACATGAGCTTGCCATTCCTGTTCTACTTTTTCATTTAACCGAAGAAACCAATCCGCAACTTCCGGAGAGACATATTTCAATTGTTCCAAACATTTATCGTTTAAAGGAACATTTTCATGTAACTTAATAGCACTGGACCTTGTTCTATACAAATCAAACAAATAGCCCGTGTTAACCCCTAAACAAAGAAATAATTGCTGCTCGTCTTTCAAGAGACGCAACAAAGGCAACACCTTATTTTCCGGGAAAAGCATAAGATCATAGCCAGCACCAATAATATCGGATGACAAAACTTTCAAATCATCGCAAGTTATCCGCAAACCACTCCTTTCCGGTTCTGCACGGTGAGCCGCTTCGAAATTGCAATATCCGGAATAAATATGCTTAAAGCAATCCAACAAGGCTTCCAGGCTGGCGTAGTGAAACTCACTTTCTCCAAGCTTTGCTTTACGTAATTCTCGAACCTGATCTTTATATAAAGACTTACAATACAAAACATATTCATGCCCTGTCATCCCTTTCATTTTTTCTTTCGCCGGCACGAAAGCATGTTCACTTTTTTTGTAGAACAAATAACGATTCAGTTCCGCGTAATCTCCTTTAAAATCGAAGGTCTGCCTTTGTGCATCCAGTTGTAATTCCACGTTTTCTCCCGGGTTGACAATAACGTCGATTGTCCGTTGAATTCCACTCACGTTAATTTCCAAACACAACGTTCCGCAATGTTCAAACTCCACTTTCCCAATTCCTTGTTGATTTAACGAAAACTCCCGCTCCCCTGCCATGAAACCATGCCAAGCGACTTTCACATTTTTCACTTTTTCATTCAAACTACCTGAAACGACAACATTCAACGTCGTTATGCCTCCACGTAAAACCGGAGACAGCCATTTATCTTGAGTGGGTCGGTTTTTAGCAAACGCGATAGCAACACCACCCACAATCAGGGTTGCGATCAGACACACCTTTCCGCATAATCCTAATCCTCTCGTGATTACATTACTCTTTTTCATACATACAGTACATTAAATACTCCTGTATCATTTTCTAGATCACAGGTGATAACATTCCCAATTTATAATAAAACGAATAATTTCTTAAAATCGGGTACATCAAATCCCATTTCATCGATTTTTTCACACAAAAAAAAGAGACTTGTTAGACACAGTCTCTTTCTCTTTTATTTTAGAATTATTCAAAAAGAACTTGGAAGAAATACACTTTTATTTTGTCATCACGTTTATCACATTTCCCTTCACACGGAACTCGACTTCCCCTGTTTTTTCAAACTTATCCAACAACTCATTCATGTCGCTGTAGCGGTCTATATTAGCGTAGAAACGAATATCTTTTGCCTCTTCATTCACGTAGAAGATATAAACATCGTACCATTTACTCAAACGCGTCAAAATATCTTCCAATCGTTTATTCCGGATGTTCAACCTACCGCTTTTCCAATCAACATACTCAGACACGTCAACTTCTTTTGCCTCGAGTATATTATTTTTCTTATCCAACACGGCCTGATGGTTTGATTCCAAAATACAAGATTCTTCACCCACGCACACTTTCACTTTTCCCGAAACCAGCGTTGTTTCAACATAATCTTCATCCGCGTAATCCCGTACATTGAAAGACGTTCCCAAAACCTCCACGTTCAAATGCCCCGTTTTCACGATAAAAGGACGATTCGTATCGCGAGCGACATTGAAATACACCTCCCCGGACACTCTTACTTCCCTCGATTTTTTCCCAAAAACAACGGGATATTCAATCTCGGAAAGAGCCCCCAAATAAACCTGCGTTCCATCAGCCAATGTGATGCCGTATTCTCCCCCCCGGGGTGTTACAACCCGATTCATCACACGTTTTTGCAATACGGTATCTTTATATTCTTCGTAACTTAATGATGATCCCGAATTCACAATCTTTACCGATGCTTCCTCAAATTCATCAGAATGGTTCTCCAACGCAATTTTCTCCCCGTTAGATAACCACAAAACAGCTTTATTGCCACCAGCAACAATTATTGACTCCCCCTCTTTATTTACTACGCCTCTTTCTTGTCCAAACCAAAACAAGATAAACATTCCGACCAACAAACAAGCAGCGACAGATGCAACACTCCAATAGGAGATCAAACGTTTTTTGCCGTCCTTTTTATTCTTCACTTGCATAGAGAATTTATCCCAAGAAGTGTTTACATCTTGATCCGTTATCTCTTTGACAAAACCGTTTTCTTTATAAAAGGTTTCCAATTTATGGTAATAATTTCTATTCTCTTCACTTTCCGCATACCAATCTTGAAAACAAATCTCCTCGTCGGGAGACAATCCTCCCTCCAATCTACGTTCTATGATATCCCATTCAATTTGTTTCATAATCTCCTCCTCTTAAATTAATACGAATTCTACTTGCATCGTATAAAAGAAAACGAACTGGCTACCATTTCCGGGTACAATAAAATGATATTTTTTCATAAAATTTTGTTCAATATCAAATTCAAGAATATTAAAAGCAACACCAAATGACTTTTGATGTATTTATACGCCCGTTTTATATGAGTATGCACAGTGCCTTCCGCTATGTTCAAACGCTCCGCAACTTCCTTATATTTCAACCCCTCCCAAATACTCAATTTCAACACCTGTCTTTGCATATCCGGCAATTCGTCCAAAAGTTCTCTCACTTTAACTGCTCGTTCCGTCTCTTCTCCCCCGTAAGGAAAGTAGACCATCGCTTCAGCTTCCATCAAATGCTTTTGGTATTTATCCAAAATGTTTAATCGACGGTGGTAATCTACACACAAGTTTCTCGTTGATATAAACAAATAACGTTCCAGAGGAATATCTTCTCGCATCTCTTTTCCCTTGTTCCACAACCCGAGAAATACCTCCTGAACAATGTCATCTGCCAACGCTTCATCCATTAAAAAATTTCGAGCAAAAAAATACAAACGCTTGTATATTGATTTATACAATTCTTCAAAATGAGCAGAATAATTCTCATTCAACCATTTCACCGTATACAATTCATGCTCCATACGTTACCCTCCTCCTTATTTGTATTCTCTAACAAAAATCTTTCATACACCGCAAGCAAATATAATTACTTCTTGTTATTTTTTCGCTACCCGCCTCCATTTTTCTTCATCAATTCATGTAAACAGCCCCTCAAAATGAAAAACAACTTGACCTCGCTCGTCAAAAGTAGTTCGAACATCACCTTGGGTGGATAACAATCGTTTTCTTCTCCTTGTAGCTTGTCATTATGCTAGTCGTGTTCCAGCGGTCTATCGCGTCGTTCATCACCATACAATGCGAATCGAGGAAATTAGTTTATCTAAACAACTTAAATTCAGTATCTATTACTTTATATTGAATTATACTAAACTTCTATATGCACAATAGAATTGCAAATCATCATCACTAGCGGCTCATTTCCGGGTATAAAATTTTTAGTAAGCTATTAGAATACTATTAAAACGCTATTCAGTATAGCGTTTTAATAGCGTTCTAATAGCGTTTTAATAGCGTTTTACATGGTAGTCATCCGGATGTGATCATGTATAATTCTTGATCTCGAGGGTTAAATCGGATATTATTCCGGATTATTTTCCAATAATTACCTTTTTTTCCTTGCGTGACCGCGCCTCTTGTTTTCACGTTCAAACTCCTCCGTCAGCTTCGCTGCCACCTCCTTCTTCCCCTGCCTGAGGGAGAGTGGATGGGGAAGGTGAACAAAGGAGAAGTTGTATTTCTTATCGAAAATGGGTGATATTTTACATGTAGAAAACCCCGTAAAGTCTACTTTTTGCGACCTTACGGGGTTCAAATTTCACAACATAAACAAGCTATTCACAAAGTTCAGCTATTTTTTTACGTAATTCCTCTCCTCGTAAATTTTTTGCAACAATACGTCCAGCCCCATCAACAAGGTAAAGACAAGGAATACCCATGAAATCATACAATTTAGTGAGTGGCGTTTTCCAGCCTTTCAAATCGGATACCTGGCCCCACGTGATACCATCTTTCTCGATAGCTTCTTTCCACGCTTCCATTTTGGTGTCCAAGGAAACTCCCAAAACATCAAATCCTTTAGCATGATATTCCTTGTAAATCGCTTTTATATTCTCCCCCTCTTTACGACAAGGTCCACACCAAGATGCCCAAAAGTCTATTAAAACAAGCTTTTTGCCCTTAATATATTCATGTAAAGATAAAGGCTCCCCTTCCGGAGTATTCAATGTAAAATCCGGTGCTATTGCTCCCAGCGCAAGCTTGACATAACGATCGTAATACTTCTGCAATGCTTGTCCGGCAGCAGACATTTTCACGATCGGAGACATCTTATCAAGACTCTCTTTTACCGCAGAAGCTAATCCATGTTCAAATACAAATTGGTTATACTTACGCAAAGCGTAGGCCGAAGCCAGATCATGTCTCTTCGCTACTTCTTTCAATTTCTCAATTGCCGTATCCGGATGGTCAAGCCAAGTAGCATTGAAAAAAATATCATTAACCTCCCGAAGCACCGCATCCGTCTGATTACCAGATACAGTACATTTTATAAAATTCGTATTAAATGTTTGATACGTTTCTTCTCCAAGTTTCAAATAAGTATCACAATAATCAAGATAAAGTAATACACATTCCTGTGTCCCATCTTTACCCACACGTACCACTAGCACCTCTTCCGGTTGGAGATTTTTAAGAGGAAACTCAAATTTTCCATTCTCAACAACGGCAGAATCGCATGGTACTTCACTCCCCATTAACAAATAGAGTTTCTCACCATTCCTTGCTGGTGAACACTCACCTTTTAATGTCATTTTTCTATTTTGTGCAAACAAGGCTATACTTCCGCACAACACAAATACCAATAAAACTATTTTTTTCATCATCTTATTATTTATTTCAATTTACTTTTTCATTAACTGCTGCCATGTTTCTTCCACCGGGGGCATACACATATTTTCGTTACATACCTGGTATTGAATTTTTGCTTTCACAACAATCTCGCCCTTATTTTTCAATAATTTCTTAGAACAAATAAATTTTTGCTTGAAACTCTTTTGATTTCCCTCGTAAACCGGATAAAGTCCTACATAAGAAGGTTTCGGCGCACTTGTTTCCCCAACTTTTGTCACTCCTTTAGGAAATTCGAAATCAACCGTTGTCGGAATGAATCCCAAAGCCGTATTTATTTCATCATCAACGTACCCATGCCATCCTTTTTGAAAAGAAAAAATGACTTCAACTTCCAGTTCTTTACCAACTTCTAATTTATCCGGCAATTTCCAAGAAATCGATACCGGTTTTTGCATAGATTCTTCGACTTCTTCCTCTACCTCCCCCAAGGGAATATCTATGGACAAATGTTTTGCTTTTTTGGGATTTTTAGTTCCATACATCACGAAAAGATACCCACGATGTCGTAGTGTCAAATATTTATAATCCTTCAATTTACCGAGATAATGATTTTTTAATGCCGGATTTTCTTCAATTTTCTGTATCAATTGTTCAATACCTCCCGCGTACTCTACTCCTCGACCAGCGTCTTTTCCCGGCATCTCAATCCCAACATTACGAATCCAATCCCAAGCAATTTCCGGTGCGACTTCAAAGCCATTGATTGTCGGGATTGAAAGTCCAAGCACTATATCCTGCACACCATCATTGTTATAATCCACCAGAGTAATCATAGGTTGACACCCCGGCAAAGCCTTACGGCCTTCTTTTTCCGTGAATAATGGGATTGCTTTTTCAAACCTCAAACCCTCCGGTGTTTGCACTCCTTTAAAAAATTCAACCGGATGATGCCCCTCTTTTACATATTCATACGTCAACAAAATATCTAACACGCCATCGCCATCCCAATCTACTGGAGTCATGTAAGTTTTATACAAATACGCTTTGCTCTTTTCGTCTCTCGTATGAATAGTTAATTTAGATCCGTCCGTATGAAGCAGATATTTACGAATACCAAATTTAGGATTCTCTTTCGTCCCAACATTCAATGCCACACGTAAACCACCACTTCCTCCAACAAACAAATCCAATAAACCGTCACCGTCATAATCAGCAAAATGGACCGACGTATAATTCCAATAAGTTAATGAATTCGGATCGTCCCCCTTCCCATCACTTAATACGGCTCCTTCCACGTATCCCTCCTGTTCTATAAATACCCGAGGTAAAAAACCGTCTTTTGAACCCCGCCACCATGAAATCTGTCCCGGGTTATACTGTCCCGAAATAATATCCAAATAACCGTCTTGATCCAAATCGATTAGACGGGGGTGAATTCCGATACAACACCACTGGTAGTTTGTAATGGTATCTCCATTAACATCGGTCGCGTAAAAATATTTACCGGAATAACTGGGGGCAGCATCCGTTCCCTCATTCAAATACACCTTAATATACGAACCTTTCTGTCCTGTTTCGAATTCACCCAACAACAAATCTTTTTTACCATCGCCATTCCAATCAAAAAAGGCAGGATAAATTAAGCCATGTTTTTCGGTTCTGATTTCTCGTTCCGTTCCATCAATCCGTTGAAGCTGAGATAAAATCGGTGCTCCAGGAATATCACTGTTTACCACGACACGCATCTCCGGGAAATGAACGGTATGAATCATCGCCTCATCACTTGTATTTTGTGCCACAACACACGTGTAACTCCATACAAGCAAGCAATTAATTATACAAATGATTTTCTTCATACATATAGTTTAACCCGGTTATTTTCCTTGTTCTATTTCTTTCTTTACAATTTCAAATTGTTTTTCAAGCCTTTCGATCTCGTTGGCATCCACGTTTGACCGTTTTGCCACATCAATACTTTGTTGAAAATAGCTCAAGCTTCTCTCTTTGTAATAATCAGCATAACGACAACGCAGGATTCCTATATTTTCATACAATCTGTAATCACCACCTTTATTCTTATAGAACAATTCAATAATAGCATCTATTCCATTCTTAACAAGATTGTAATCGTGTGAATCCGAAGCTAAAACATCATGCATAACACTCTCCATTATATCAACATACAAAGGATGATCTTTATATTTTTCCCGTATTTCTCCAAAATACTCAATGGCATACCTTTCATCAAATTCAAGCAAACATGTGTACTTCAACGCCGCATACTCGGCAATTTCCGGCATACATTCCAGTAAATAAAGAGCTCTATCCCATTCTTTTTGAGCCATCAAGTTCTGAACGGTTGACACATCAGCTTTAATCCCATTTTCCGGTACAATTTTCAGAGCCCATATCGCCAGTTTTACCATACCGCCAAGCCCCGGAGACCAAGCATCCCAACGCCCCCGGATAATTCCTTCGTCATCAAGAAGTAACACGGAAGGATGTGTTCCATGTACTGTATCACAGCAGGCATCTGCCGCCTTTCCATAGACGGCGGGATAAGATATTTTCTGTTCTTCCCACCATTTTTTAGCTTTCAATCCTTTATCCACCATATTCTCATGGGCATCCACACCAATCACCTGTACCCCCTTATATGGTGTCATATTGCGAAATAATACGGTATCCAAATCACAAGATAATATACGACATCCTCCACACCAAGTTGCCCAAAAATTCAACACGACGAATTTACCTTTCAAGGCTTTACTATTCAATTTCTTGTCAAAATGATAGGAAGGCATAGGCTGCCCTATTTGCTCGTTATAGCTTCTAGCCCAATTCTGACTATACTTTTTCATAAATTTACCTAATGCCTCGTAATCCTGTGCTTTAACAGTTACAACTATAGACAACAATACAGTTACAATACAAACAAATTTTCTCATAATATTTCTATTTTAGAATGCAATAATTTAATTATCAATACAATATAACTAATGTATCATTGTAAAATTTGGCTATACCATCCTGAATAGAGTGAATTATCTTTCCCCAAACATCCATTTTCAAGAAATTTATCACTCTATTCAATATGGCAACAATTATAACAATAGCTATAATCCTTTCACAGCAACATCATATATTCTGTCAAAACCAGAATATGAAGTCTCTGATAGTACCCGACCACTGGATTGATCAACAATAAAGGCCCGTAACGTACCTTCTCCGTTAGCATAAGTTCCGACTACAAGCATTTGATTATAATATTTATATGACCAAGAATCATTGGTTGTTGCATTGGGTTTCAACAAACGCATCATCGTGATCTCAGCTCCCTTAAAATCTACCACTTGCCCATCAATAGTCATCAATTTTTCACTTTGAGGAACCTTTCCCTTCTCCACGGAATAACGATAGATAGCATTTGACGTGGCATAATAGCACATGTGAAATTGATCTTCCCCAAAAGCATAGGAAAAAGCCTGATCGAAATCTTGTAAACCACTCACATCACTATATTTTGCATAAGGCATTTGGGACAGAGTTTGTGTATTGAAATCCATTTCGACAACAAGTTTTTTCCCATCATTTTCCTGCATTACAGCCATCGTATGATTAGTACTTCCACCATGATCCATATACAATAAATCTGCATCCATCTTTGCAGGGTTAAATGGAACAGAAGTTGTCCCATCCAACGTGGCATCAAGTTTCGTGTATCTGTTGGGCCACATACTTCCATCGGAATATCCCACAAATCCGCGGTCTATCATATTAAACATGATCATACGGGTGTACGTAGCACCACTTTTCCCTCTCAACACAAATGGAGAAAAATAGATTCCATTTTCAAACTCTTCCAAAGAGGCCTGCACATCATCGTCAAGAGGTGCTATATACAAAGGAGCATAGGAAGGTGTTGTAAAAAATAACATACCATCATCCACAATTGTCTCATAAGAATCATACACGTAAAAACTTTGCGGTTTCCCATGCGGAATCGAGGGAGAATAAAACAGATCCAAATAGTCTGCCGATCTTTGTAATCCAGAATAATTTGCCAACGTAACTCCTTGATCCGTCAACGCGGCAACATAACAACGATTTTCTAATCCATTATACACCATATTAGATGTGAATAAATGATAGATAGCTTTGCCTTTACCCTGTATTTTTGACCCATTAGCCTGTGAATACATGGTGGGGTAATTTTCGATGGTTTCATCCATCACATTGGTCCCCCGAAATTCAGGTGCAACCAATAAACCGATATCGCTTTGTGAATCATTACCGTGTAAGACAAGCAATCCCGTCACTCCGGCAATAGAAAGTGTAATTTGCTCCGAATAAAAATTACGTTGCGTGGATGTCTGAGTTGCATGAAGACGAATTGTATATTGACCGATACCCGGCATCAACTCTGTTGATACACATTCCCAATCAAGATCTTTGCCCTCCGCAAATTTATTAAAAAGAGTATACCCATCTCCCGGCTTCAAACTATGTACTTCCCATTGATAGGTAAGATCCGTTTCCGGTATCTTTGTCTTTATGGTGGGTTGTATGGACAAATGTCCTCCTATCTGACGTTCGAAATAAGTTTCTTCAAGACTTATTTCAAACGCTTCTTGTGTCGTGTAGTCATAATTACCTTTATCGTCATAACACCCGCAAAAAAACATCACGGCAAGTAAGACAAAATATATTTTTTTCATCGTTAAAATCATTTATAGATTAGGAAATGTGATTTCAGTAACTCCATCTGCTTCATAAAAAGGACCATGGTCCTGAACATATTTTTTGAGTAAATATTTGTTCAGTAGCCATTCCGAACCATACCATCCTTCTCCTGCCGGACTGCCGGTAGAACCCGTTGCAGCAATAATAACGCGATATCTTTCCTCTGAATAATTCCCAATATAATAATCTGCCCAATTATTCCACCATCCCGGTTTTACGGCCATATCTGCAATTACCAAAGCTTTTTTCAATTGTAACGTGTCGCCTACTTCCAAATACTCCGTTGCACATAATTTAAAAACCATCGTGTCTGCTCTTTCAGTTAAATTAGCCGTTCGAAAAACTTTTATCTTGACAACTCCGTTCACCGAATCAGCAGGAATGATTGCATTCGTCACCTCCACCTTAGTGCCTACCCCACTAGGAGGCGTACTCATTTGCACATCTATTTTCCGGTCATAAGATACCGTCTGCCCTGCCATGGAAAGCTCAAATTCTATCATGGCCTCTTTCACATCATCAGCATATTGCAAAAAAGAGAGTACCGTCGTATCAGTATTTACAAACCACACAAAACTCTTACTCTCCCACGTCTCTATCTTATCTTTGGAGCAAGCCATAACAACGAGTGCAGCCAACACCATAAAACATATTTTCATCTTTTTCATGTCATTCAATTTTAGAATTAAAAGCGGTAAGCATCCTCATTTTCAGGACGATCAAACGTATAAAGATCAATGCTCGTGAAATAATTTTTGTTTGCTTCAATCGTCGGAGCTAACGTACGTTTGTAATAATACCACAATTGTCCCTCTCCATAAAATTCCTTCTGGTATTCCTTGAAAATTTCATTCTTAAGCAAATCAGGAGTCAAGTTCTCTAATTTCTCGGCTGTAAGCCCGCGGTTATTACGGACCGCATTCAGATAATCCGTTGCTAACGTTCCATCTCCTTCACACTCTGCTGCAATATAATACATCTCAGAAATACGAATCATCGGTATCCTGTTTTTGAAGGCCGCAGATACATTACTCAAAGACTCGTATTTACGAGTAACATACAACGTTGTACCATCCAATATCTTAAACAAGTTCTTATAACGATAATCAAAAGAGCTCGGGTAAATAGAACGATCGGTCAATAACAAACTCCCTTGTCCTCCATACAGGTAACCATCCGATAAAGTCTCCAATTTCGTTGCATTCAACGCAAAAATATGTTCCGTAGCAAACGTAGCATCCTGAATTTTATCCGATATCTTATCTGAACCAATATTCATTAAATTACCGGCAATAACCCATGGGAACTTTTCTTCTTGAGCAGCAATCACCTCCAACGCTTTTGACAATGCATTCGCTTTATCCCCTTTCCACAAATACACTCGTGCCATTGTTGCGATTGCTGCATAATAATTAAAGTGGAAACGACGATTGTGCCAAGCGTAAATATTATTGTTTGCATCAACTGTTACTTTTGAAGCTAGAACCGTACTGGGGGTCGTTCCTAAGTGTATCGGATCATTCTCCAATAATCCTTTGGCCGTTTCCAAGTCTTTTAATACCAATGTAATAATCTCATCCACTGTATAAAGACGTGTAACAGAAGTCGTAAATTCATCCACATAAGGAATTGACTCGGCATCCTTATCCTTGGCATAAGGTTCCCCGAACATACGCAATAATTCAAAATGTAAAAAAGCCCGTAAACCTATTGCCTCTCCTTTAATTACATTATAATTTTCCCCTGAAAACAAATTCTTATTTCCGTCAATCGTCTGGAGCATGGCATTCAAGTTCGCAATCTGGGTATAAATTTTTGACCAGAAAGCATCAATTATATTTATTACATAATCCTGCTTATTCGTATTATCTTTTTTGTAAAGATATTGATAAAGATAAGGAAATTCTCCCATCATATTTCCCTTGTCATAATACCCGGCCATAACATCCAAAGCCCCGTAAGTCAATTCACGCCCATACAGACTCCCGTCACACAATTCGGCATAAACACCAATTAAGGCATCCGAATAACCATTCTCCGAGGAGAACAAATCATCCCTATCCAACTGGGATTGAGGCTTTACATCCAACCACTTGTCACATGACACACTCAAAAGTGCCATACCCACAATCAGAAATATTTTTATCACTTTCATAATCTTCTTATTTATAATTAAAATGTAGCCTGCAATGAGAAAGAATAATTACGGGCAAACGGGTAAGACGTTCCTCTCTCTATTTTCAACGTTGAGAAACGAGCTAATTCATTCATATAGAAAGACAATTTTAAACGCTCCAATCCCACCTTGCTTAACCAACTATGACCAAAAAAGTCGTATCCCAAATTAATGGATGATATATATAGTTCATTATTTTTCTGTATGAAACGAGATGTCGGCTTCGTATAATTTATTGCTCCATCATAACTCTTAGCAGCCTTATAAGGTGCTTCATCACCCACCTTTCTCCAAGAATTTAAAATACGCTTATCCAAGTTATCTCTCAAGGTAACATTTTCTACTCTTGAAATTAACGTGGAATTATAAATATCCCCACCAAACTTATAACTGCAAGTCATGGAAAGCGTGAATCCTTTAAATCCTGCGCTTAACCCGATTGTTCCTCTTAACTTATCTTGAGTATCACCGATTACCACTTGTTGATCAGAACTCCAAAGTTGAGTCCGATTTCCAGCTTTATCCAAATACCATTCTTCCCCGGTCATCGGATCAATCCCTAGCGATTTCATTCCCCAGATAGCGGTCATTGATTGTCCCTCATAATAAAGAGTTGAAGGTTTCGTGTATTTTTCAACCCGTTCCTCATACTCCTCGTTTGTTCCCGAATTTGAATTTATGATCTCATCTTTAGCGGCATTTTCCGTATCATTATGACTCTTGAATATGTCATGAATTTCCTTAATTTTATTCTCATTATGAAGAGCTGAAACATTAACGGTAACCCATGCAGATTTCTTATCATTCCGCCACGGGGTCAAGGCTACGGAAAACTCATACCCCCGATTTTCTATTTTTCCTAAATTATCTTTATAAGAAGAAAATCCCATAGATAAAGGAATAGAAATATCTGATAACAAATCATCTGTCCGTTGGATATAATACTCTGCACGCAAAATCAGCAAGCGTTTCACGGCTAAATCCATTCCGACATTATAATCCATATTACGTTGCCATTTCAATGCAGCATTAGGCAAACCAAGTAATTGAGCACCATAACTGCTATCATAATAAGTATCTCCATATTCATACCGGGCCCGAGCCTGGAAGGGATCGAAATTCTGTGTACCCGTGTAGCCCATTGAGGCACGCAATTTCAATTGCGTGATGACTCCGTTGTCTTTTAAAAAACTTTCTTTATGAACATTCCATCCTGCTCCTAATGACCAGAATGTACCCCAGCGATTATCTGCACCATACATGGAAGAAGCACTTTCCCGAATCGAGGCGTCAAAAAGATACCTGTCATCGTATGAATAATTCAATGCCCCAATGATACCGATCTCACGTGTTTTACTATTACTCCCTGAAGGTTTACTATCTTTAGCATATTGGATGGCAAACGAGATATCATCCATGTGATCATTACCGAACCCTTCAGCCATGTAAGAATTTGTTACATTATGATTGGTTGAAATATTCCAAGTCGCGTTAGCAAAAACCAAATGCTTCCCCCATGTTTTATTGAAATTCAAACCGATATTTACTTGTATTGCATTTCGATTACCATACGTTTTAGTATAACTGCCTTTACGATCGCTCATTTCCTCCTCATTATACTCGATAAATTTCGTATGACTGGCAGGGTAGAAAACATCTGAACCATTTTGATAATGAGTGTAGGCAAACGAACCTGTAGCCCGAAACATTTCATTCATCTTCCAATCCATGCTAAAATTCTCACGAACTTCACTATAATAGGATTCATCTTTCGTATTTAACGTTGCATTATACAAGGGATTGTAATAAACTTTCTGTCTGATGGTTCCCAACTCCACTATCGGGTTTCCATTTTCATCATAAGGTCGCCAGTAAGGATTCAATCGTGTATATTCATCAAAAGAGCCGTAAGGAGAGTTTGCAGACCAATTCCGCGTGTACTCCAAACTATTGCGGAAAATCATATTCTTATATGTGTACGAAAGAGTCGTGTTAATATTTAACGTGTTACGATCTGATTTCTTCATAACACCGGCAACATTATTATATGAAACTCCCGCTTGATAACGCATTCGTTCATCACCACCTTCCAAGGTTAAAGAATGCTTTTGTCCCACCCCGGTACGTAAAGGTTTGCTAAGCCAGTAAGTATCAACACCATTTAACACATCATCATAGAGTGCATTATACAACTCCTCGTATTTCTGTTTCTCCGATGCACTCCAATATCCTTGAAAATACATCCCGCGTTCTTTCTCAAATGCCAATTTCTCCGCAGCATTCATCAAATTATAACCGGTTAAATCAGGAACTTCTATATCCAAATTACCCGTGTATGAAATCATCAGCTGACCGCTTTTAGGACGAATGGTTTCTATAACAACTACCCCATTACCTGCTTTAGAACCATAAATAGCCTTAGCTGCAGCATCTTTCAATAACGTTACACTAGCGACCCTATTCATATCCAAATCATACACTTTTTCAATCGTTGTTTCAAATCCATCAAGAATAAACAACGGCTGATTCGGATTTCCTTCATACTCTCCTTGAAGATTAGGAAATGATGTTTGTCCACGCATCTGAATTTCCGGAGTTCGGTTAGGATCCGAACCAAATTCTAGATTCTCCATAATTTGAAAAGAAGGATCCAAATTTTTCAAACTCTTCAGCAGATTTTGGTTCCCGGCCCTTTTCAACTCCTCTTGTTTAAATGTCGTTGCCGCACCCGTGAAACTCTCTGCTTTACGAGTAAACATACCGGTAACCACAACCTCGTCAATCTCAGAAGCTTCATCTTGCAATGTAACGTTTATAATATCTTTTCCTGCATAAGTAATCTCCTGTGTATTCATTCCCACGAACGAGAAAACCAACACGGGCTTTTCATTTCCCTCTGCCACGGTAATCGTGTAATTACCATCCATATCCGTGGCAACTCCTATGTTCGTATTTTTTATTCGTACAGTAACTCCCGGTAGTGGATTCTTTCCGCTATCGGTGACTTTACCCGTGATTTTTAAAGCCTTCACCTGTTGTTTTTCTGTCTCACGCTTAATAACATACACCCCGTCAATCACCTCGCAACTAAAACCTTTTCCCTTCAATACCGCATCAATGGCATCCTTTACCGGGACGTCTTTCAAGGAGATGTTCTGACATATCACTTTTTCCAACTGATTCTCGTTAAAAATAATCTGCTCTCCCGTAATATCCTTAATACGAATCAAAACATCACTTACGGATTCTGATTTCACGTTCAATGTCACTGTTTTCACTTGTCCCCAAACAGCATTTGAAATGAATAACGTGAAAAATAGTGTGAAAATAACATACGTTTTCATAATTCGACACGTTTTTCTAAAATTAACAGGAACTCCTCTCCTGTCAAATTGATTTTTTTTCATACCTTTGAAATGTTTACATGTTAAATAATATGTATCAATAAATTGTACGGGTTCAGGTCGCCAAACTTTCAACTCGTACTTTTTTATTTTCTCCTTATCTTTATATTTTTACCATTTATCTCAAACTTAATATCATAGCCTGCCTCAAAAAATCGCAACAATGTTTCAATATTCCCATAACGATTCAATGTTGCTGAAAAATAAAGTTCATGCAAGGATTCGTCTTCGAAAGTAATATTCACATCATACCACCGCATAAAATCTTTCATGATTTCATCCAACGGTTTCCGTTCAAAACTGAATTGATGATTTTTCCAAGCAATCTCATTATATACTTTTACTTTTTGAACAATAACTTCCTGCCCTTCCTCGTAACGAACTTGATAACCAGGCTCTATTTTTACGTATTCATCTTCTTTCTGCCCATTTTTAGCAAAGCCGACACTTCCATCCACCAAGGTTGCTCTAATTCCCTCTTCATCAACATAACGCCGCACGTTAAATTGCGTACCATACACCCTGACATTTCCCAAATCCGTTGTTACAACAAAGGGATGCCCTTCGTCATGCACGACCTCAAAATAAGCCTCTCCGGAAAGAAATACCTCCCGTTTTCCCTCTCCAAAATTTACCGGAAACTTTAATTTTGAATCAGCATTTAACCAAACTTTACTTCCATCACTCAACACGACATGGTACTCTCCCCCTTTGGGCGTTATCACTGTATTATATTCCATTTCAGTCCCTCTCCTGTCTTCTTCAAACAAAATGGTTCCCTCGTTTCTCTTGATTTTTGCCACACCGATGAATGTATCCGTGCTATCCACACCACGATCAAGGTTCACACTTGTCCCATCAGACAGAATCAAAATAGCCTTACTTTTCCCCGGAGTAATAACTGCAACCGATGTCTTCTCGAGGATTTCAACTCGCGTACGTTGTAGCATATACACACTACTGATCAACCCGACAAGCAATACGGCCGCCACACTCCATTTCAACCATCGCCTACGCAACATTACCTGATGCCCTTTCTTCCTCTGCAGATAAAGGAACTGATCCAATTTTGCCAACTCCCGTGACATATCACTCTCACGGATAGTATCACTGTTCCATTCGGCAACCATCCTCTCATAGTACGCTTTTCGTCGGGTATCCTTGGCAAGCCACGTCAAAAACTTCTGTTCTTCCTCCTTAGATAATTCCCCGTTCATGCGACACACCAATAGTTTCCAATCTATATATTCATCATGTCCCATAGTCATCAAAATGTTTTCAAAAGCAATAACCATTCACCCTTAAAACGGGGGACAAGATTTTTTATTTTTTTGCAGATAATCGAAATATAACTTAGATTTGTATTCAAAATCTGGCATATGGTGAAACCTCACTTGGACATACAAGAACTTGGTCGAAGGATAAAAAAACATGACGAAGAAGCGTTTCGTATACTATATATCAAATATTTTTCAAACCTACGACATTATGCCATGCGTTATCTCTATGATTGGAATGAAGCAGAAGACCTTGTTCAAGAAGCCTATTTCACGTTATGGTGCAATTTAGATAAATACGATGGTGAACGTAACATCATCGCCTACCTGCTCTCGTATGTCAAAAACGCTTGCTTGAAATACATTCGCAACCTCAAGATTCAGGATAACAATCAAGATAAAATTATCGAAGCGATGCTATTTTCAAATATAACGGATGAAGAACCTGACGAAGAATTACAGCATCGTTTAAACGAAATCCTTTCCCAGTTACCTGAAAAGCAAAAAGAAGTATTGCTAAAACACGTTGTCGACCACAAAACCATTCCCGACATCGCTAAAGAATTAAACATCGCCGAGTCAAGCGTAAAGACCCATTACAAACGAGCTATTGCCCTTCTTCGAAAAAATTTATGCTTTATATTGTTCGGTCTTTAAAATAAGAAAAGCCCATAAAACCACTTCCATGGCCTTATGGGCTTAACAAAACCTTACGAACTATTTATTTGTTTTCAAAAACAATTTTATCATCCTTCACGTCTACCATGATACGACTATCTTTGGAGACTTCCTCGGCAAGGATCTGTTTGGACAAATCGTTCAACAAAGTACGTTGAATAACCCGTTTTACCGGACGAGCACCGAACTGCGGATCATACCCGGCCTCGGCCAACCATTGTACAGCTTTATCCGTGATTTCAATGGCAATACCATTATTTTCCAACATTTTCTTCACGCCGTTGAACTGCAAACGTACGATATCCACGATTTCCGATTTCTTCAACGGGGCAAACATGATAATCTCGTCAATACGGTTCAAGAACTCCGGTCGAATAGTTTGCTTCAACATCTCGTAAACCTCGTGGTTCGTCTTATCAAGCACCTCATCCCGGTTATTTTCGTCAATACCTTTCAGACGCTCCTGAATAATGTGCGCACCGATATTGGAGGTCATGATAATGATCGTATTTTTGAAATCAACGACCCGGCCTTTATTATCTGTCAAACGTCCATCGTCCAACACTTGCAACAGGATATTGAATACATCGGGATGGGCTTTCTCGATCTCGTCCAACAATACCACGGAATACGGTTTCCGCCGAACAGCCTCTGTCAACTGACCACCTTCATCATATCCCACGTATCCCGGAGGTGCTCCGATCAACCGAGACACGGAATGACGCTCCTGGTACTCGGACATATCGATACGCGTCATCAAGGATTCATCGTCAAACAGGAACTCTGCCAACGCCTTAGCCAACTCGGTTTTACCCACACCGGTAGTTCCCAGGAATATGAACGAACCGATCGGTCGTTTGGCATCCTGCAATCCCGCACGGTTTCGACGGACAGCATCGGCCAATGCCGTGATTGCCATCTCTTGGCCAACCACCCGTTTGTGCAGCTCATCTTCCAAATGCAGCAACTTCTGACGCTCGCTCTGCATCATCCGGTTAACCGGAATTCCCGTCCATTTAGACACGACAGCCGCGATATCATCTTCCGTCACCTCTTCCCGGATCAATGAATTGCCATGCTTCATATCTGCCAACTTAGCCTTCACCTCTTCAATACGCCGCTCGGCTTCTTTGATCTTACCGTAACGAATCTCGGCCACCTTCCCGTAATCACCTTCCCGTTCGGCCCGGTCTGCCTCAAACTTATATTGTTCTATCGCATCTTTATCTTTTTGAATCTCATCGATCAAAGAACGTTCCGATTCCCATTGGGCACGTAATTTCGTGCGTTCTTGGTTCAAATCAGCCAATTCTTTTTGAATCTCATCCAACTTCTTGCTCTTTCCTTCCCGTTTGATCGCCTCTTTCTCAATCTCCAGTTGTTTGATCTTACGATCCAATTCATCAATCTCCTCCGGCACGGAGTTCATCTCCAAACGCAGACGGGCAGCCGCCTCATCTACCAAGTCGATAGCCTTATCCGGCAGGAAACGATCGGAAATATACCTGTGGGACAACTCCACGGATGCGATGATGGCATCATCCGTGATACGCACTTTGTGATGATTCTCGTAACGTTCCTTCAATCCACGCATGATACTGATGGCGCTCATCACGTCCGGTTCGTCAATCATCACTTTCTGGAACCGACGTTCCAAAGCCTTATCCTGTTCAAAATACTTTTGGTATTCATTCAACGTCGTCGCACCGATAGCCCTCAGGTCTCCACGAGCCAAAGCCGGTTTCAAAATATTCGCCGCATCCATAGCTCCATCCGATTTACCGGCACCCACCAACGTGTGAATCTCATCAATAAACAAAATAATTTCACCTTCTGAAGCTAACACCTCGTTAACAACCGATTTCAGACGTTCCTCGAACTCTCCTTTATATTTTGCCCCAGCGATCAATGCTCCCATATCCAAGGAGTAAATACTCTTGGAAGCTAGATTTGAAGGCACATCCCCGTTCACGATACGTTGTGCTAATCCCTCGGCAATCGCCGTTTTACCAACACCCGGTTCACCGATTAATATCGGGTTATTCTTCGTCCTCCGGGACAATATCTGCAATACCCGACGGATTTCATCATCACGCCCGATCACGGGGTCAAGTTTACCGTTCCGAGCCCTTTCATTTAAATTGATTGCATACCTTCCCAAAGCATCGTAATTATCTTCTGCCGATTGGGAATTCACTTTCGATCCTTTCCGCAACTCGTCAATAGCCGCACGGGTTTCCTTTTCCGTCATACCCGCATCCTTCAACAGCCCGGAAACCGGATCCTTCACGGACAATAACCCTAATATAATATGTTCCAGAGAAACATACTGGTCACCCATCTCTCCCGCCAACTTCGTGGCTTTCTCCAGCACTTTATTGGCCTCATCGGACAAATAGGGAGAACCACCCGAAACCTTCGGGTATCCATCCACGATCCGATCCAACGCCGCCAAAACATTTCGGCTATTAATACCCAACTTATTAAAAATGAAGTTCGTGATATTTTCACCTTTCTCGATCACGCCTCTCAACAGATGTCCCGTCTCGATGGCTTGCTGACCTTTTTCTTGTGCAAGTTGCACGGCTGCCTGAACAGCCTCTTGCGACTTAATTGTATAATTGTTCATGTTCATAGTCTCATTTTCTCCTTTCTGCTTCCTAAAATTACAAAGTATATACCGAAACTCTTATCTAAAAGCTTCATATTGAAAAGCGGAAAAGCGTTTTAATCTAAAACATTAAAAATCAACAAGAATATGAATCATTTATTTTCATTTCCCCTAACAACTCTTATTGCACGACCGACATTTTGTCTTTACATTTTACATACAATATGTCAAAATGACTCGATTATTTATTCTTTTTCCATTCCCGGAATGTATCGTTAAACGGGAAATAGGCGATTCCCTTTTCCGTGATAATTGCCGTGATCAACTCGGCAGGAGTCACATCAAAGGCTGGATTGTACACGTGAATACCCTCTGGAGCCATTCTGCGATCGTACCATTTCTCGGTCACCTCTGCCGGATCACGTTCCTCGATCTTAATCTCTTTCCCCGTGGGGCAATCCATATCAATAGTCGAGGTCGGTCCCAGCACGTAAAACGGGATGCCATAATATTTAGCCAATACTGCCACACCCGAAGTTCCGATTTTATTTGCCGTGTCACCATTGGCAGCCACACGGTCACACCCGACCAGTACGGCTTGCACCCACCCCTGTTTCATCACCGAGGAGGCCATATTATCACATATCAGGGTCACGTTCACACCCGCTTTTTGCAACTCAAAGGCTGTCAACCTCGCCCCCTGCAATAACGGACGGGTCTCGTCAACAAAAACCGAAAAACCAAATCCTTGTTCCTGTCCCAGATAAATGGGAGCCAAGGCCGTGCCGTACTCCGAAACCGCCAAATGTCCCGCGTTACAATGTGTAAGCAATCCCATGCCCGGCTTTAACAAAGACAAACCATGCTCCCCGATTTTTCGACACGCTTCCGCATCTTCTTTCCGAATTGCCTCGGCCTCTTCACGCAAGACTTGTTTCAAAATTTCCACTCCCACACCTTGATGCTTCAGCAACGCACGATTCAAACGCTCCAATGCCGTAAACAAATTCACCGCCGTGGGGCGAGAAGACGCCAAATAGTCCTTCACCCTTGAAAACTCCCGGTAGAAATCGTCAAACCCAGTCGCGGCCACCTTTTGCATACACACGGCAACCCCGTATGCCGCAGCCACCCCGATAGCAGGCGCACCCCTTACCTTTAACAAATAAATAGCCTCCCAAATTTCCTCCGAAGTTTTCAACGCCAAATACACTTCCCGTCCAGGAAGTTGCGTCTGATCAATAATCACCAACGCTCCTTGTTCATAATCCGCACGTGCGGTCACGATCGTAAACAAATCCATATTGAAAATAGTTTTTGCGATATTAAAACAACCACATACTTCATTACACGTCACACTATACTAGTACATTCTCCCCCCCTCCATCTCGCTTTTCTTTACAAATATAAAGATTTCAGAAGACAAATTACACGCACGTCCGGTATTTTCTCAAGCCCTTGTCATCTTCAAAACTCTCCACGTACAAACTAGAATCAACACGCAACACACGAACATAATAGCACTCGTCGAATAAAGGATATTTCCTATACCCGTCAAAGGCGAAACAATCCCTCCCCCCAAGAAGGTCAAAAAACCCAGTATTGCAGAGGCTGTACCCGAATTTTGTCTTTCCAGATTCAGAGCCAGCGTCGTGGAAGTCGGCAATATAATCCCCAAGAAAAAAAGAAACAAGAAAAAGACAATTTCAATAATAATAACGGATAATTCCAAACAGAGAGCCGCACCAGTGCAACAGCACAAGAACATAAACCCGCATACGCCCACCCGCAATGCATGTTCGTTCGATCGGAAACGAACCACACTCAAACTACCCAGCATAATTGCCACGGCATTACAAGCAAAACAAATGCTATACATGACAGGAGAAAGATGATAATGTTCCTGAAAAACAAACGGTGAAGACGCAATATATGAAAACATTACTCCCATCCCCAAAACCTGAATCAGCACGAAATACATGAATTTTCGATGCCACAACACCTCTTTATAATAAACAAATCGCTCCTTCAACTCCCCTGGCAACCGATTCTCCTTAGACAACGAATCATGAAACCGGAATAATACCGATAACAACAACAACCCGATCAACACCAGTAATCCGAATATCCCTCTCCAATTCGTCACCATCAGTAACAATCCTCCCAACACGGGTGCGCAAATCGGGGCCAATCCCTGCACACAAGCCAACATGGAAAAGAATTTCGCCAAATCCTTTCCCCCGTACAGATCGGTTGCGATCGACTTCGAAATCACGATTCCTCCCGCACCCGAAAATCCCTGGATGAAACGGGCCAAGATGAAAATCTCTATGCTCGGCGAAAAAACACAAGCAACCGACGACAAGACAAAAAAGAACATCGAGATCACCAGCGGTCGCTTTCGTCCAAATTTATCACTCAACGGGCCCAAAAATATCTGTCCCACGGCCAAACCAATCATGCTAAACGTCAAGCTCAACTGCACTTGCGAGGCCGTCGTGTCAAAATAAGTTACCAAACTGGGAAATGCCGGCAAATAAAAGTCCGTCACAAAAGGTCCCAGAGCCGACACCATTCCGACGACAATAAGTATGTAAATTTTCGAATTTTTCTGTTCCATAACCTCTAATATTTATCATTTTCACGCCGCGAATATCCTCAACATCCCACAAATGCTTTCGTCCTAATCATCCATAGATTTGCCCTATAATGCTTTTTCGTGCAAATACCTTATCTTTGTTCCCGGAACGTGAAATCAGAGCACATGCAAAAAGGGAAGGACATATCAAACAGCACGGCAATCCCCTCTCTTGGAAATTTTTTTATTTCCATGTTAAACAAAGAACTCTTTATCCGGCTATTCCCTCTCCACAAACCACGACGCAACGACCACAACGGGCTAACCGTCATCATGATCACCGTCGGAGAAGGCCATCTGAAAATCAACGGCAAAGACTATCTCGCCCATCCCGGCACGCTACTCTCTCTTTTACCTTTCCACCTGGTCGAGAATCATTACCTGTCAGACGATTTCACATGTAAATGCCTGTCTTATAGCTTTGACTTCATGGTAGATTTCCCGTTCGTCCTCAAATCGGGAATCTCGGAGAGAATAGGTAATAAACCCTACCTATCCCTAACGACAGAAGAATACAACCATCTGGATGAATTTTTCATTTTCATTACCCGTCAGGCTGCCAGACTCGATCATCCCTCCCGGGAAGAAATCATCAAAGCCTTACTTTTCTCCTTTATTGCTGAACTCAGTTTCATCTATTCCCGCCAAGCCGTACTAGTGGGGACCAATCGCCAAAAACAAGTCGTAGATGATTTCTTCCGACTACTGCATCAACACCACAAACAAGAACGTTCTCCATCATTCTACGCCGACAAACTCTGCATGACACCGAAATACCTGTCGAGCATATTAAAACAAACCACCGATTGCACCCTCTACCACTGGATCACGAATTTCAGCCTGCAAGAAGCCAAAGTGTTATTGAAATCATCAGACATGAGCATCATCCAGATTTCCGAGGAACTTAACTACCCGAACTCTTCCTTTTTTGCCCGTTTTTTCAAAAAACACACGGGCATGACTCCCCTACAATTCAGAAATAACCGACAAGTCCATGAAACCTCCGAAGAATAAAACAAAAGCAAAAACTTACATAACAACAACATAATTCCCGTTCGGATTTCGTAATTTCGCACCGTTTTTAATCCATTAGCAATCATGTCTAAATTACGTAGTTATATACTTCCGATGGCCATCATCCTAGGGCTTCTATTACACAGTTGGTGTAGCTTGTTAGCCTGGATTGTACCCTATTTCATTTTTATCATTCTACTCCTAAATTTCGTGGCCGTTGATTTACGGAAGTTACACATCTCCTCCATGAATTTGTGGCTCATGCTATTCCAGATCGTGGTCAGCATCGGAGGCTATTACACCATAAGATCGGTATACCCTAACGAAACTGTGGCTCAAGGCATTTTAATCGGGATTCTATGTCCCGTGGCAGCTTCCGTTGTTGTCATTGCCAGCATGCTTGGAGCCAAGAGAGAAACAACCACCACTTACACAATCGTGGGAAATCTCATGGTAGCCATTATCGCTCCTGTATATTTCTCTTTCATCGGTTCGCATCAAGATATGTCTTTTATAAATTCTTTTCTATTGATTCTCAGCAAAATCAGCCCGGTGATTGCCCTACCGTTTTTCGTGGTACTTGTCTTGCAAGTATTTTTCCCTAAAACCAACCATTTTCTCAGTCGCTATAAGGGCATCTCATTTTATCTCTGGGCCATATGCCTACTGCTCACGTTAGGACAAACCATTAACTTTATATTCATCCACGGGAAAGGCAATGAAAACACGATTCTCGCCCTAGGAATTTCATCCGTCATCACCTGCACCATCCACTTCGCAACAGGCAAATGGCTGGGAGGCAAATACGGCGATCGCATAGCCGGAGGTCAACTATTAGGCCAAAAAAACACCGCCATGGGCATCTGGATGGCAAACACGTATTTGAATCCATTAGCCTCCGTGTTTTTAGCCTTTTATTCCATTTGGCAAAATCTCTTTAATAGCTGGCAGTTGTGGTATCAGGATAGAAAAAATGAGGGCACTTCGTATTCGGCAAACTTTTTTTGTTTGATAATTGATTGATAACCAGTAGTTAGTTTCGCTTAAAAAAGCTAATCTCTACTTATAA
>ENA-USUG01000458-USUG01000458.1-human-gut-metagenome-genome-assembly--contig:-NODE-458-length-68812-cov-11.267535_pt1 | contig 68812 bp, 69 predicted proteins | sample MGYA00250059_ERZ773394 | MGnify/ENA primary metagenome ERZ773394 (study PRJEB29103, sample SAMN06111957) | human gut metagenome | biome: human gut; feature: ankylosing spondylitis patient; material... | reverse complement strand
GATCGCCATGTGAAAATAATGGGCGATGATACAACAGACGAGGCAAAAAGGTTAAAGGCATATATCAAAGAGAAGAACATTAAGAATGTTGAGTTCTTGGGCTTCAAAGCCGGAGAGGAATTGGAAGAGATCATCAAGGGCGCACGATTCACACTGATTCCGTCTATTTGGTATGATAACCTTCCGAATACTGCATTGGAGTCTTTTCAGTATTCAAAGCCGGTTATTGCAAGCAATATCGGAAGCTTACCAGAACTTGTTTTGGATGGCATTAATGGTTATCTGTTTGAGCCTGCCGATGCTCAGGAATTGTGCGAAAAAGTTGCCTTGCTGGATGATAATGCTTTGGTGGAGAAAATGGGAGCTGCAAGCCGGGCTAGATTAGAAGATCGGTTTGCACCGCAGACTCATTATGATACTTTGATGCGTATTTTTGAATCTGTAAGGAGAAAATGAAATGGATAATATTTTTTTAAAAGTAGTTAAACATCCTGAAAAAATAGTTTACGGCCTTGAACGAAAAGGATTGTTAGACTGGCTTTCAGAAAAAGATTATATAAAAATTACATACAGATTGGCGTTTGGACGTAAATTGAACCTGGATAATCCAAAGGCACTTACAGAAAAGATTAATTGGTATAAATTATATTATAGAGATCCACTTATGCGGAAATGTGTGGATAAATATGAAGTTCGTCAATATGTAAGAGAATCTATAGGTGATGCGTATTTAAACGAGTGTTTTGGAGTATGGAACAGCATAGATGAAATTGATTACGATGCTTTGCCGAATCAGTTTGTGTTGAAACCTACAAATGGAAGCGGAGATATTGTTATTTGTAAAAATAAGTCGAATTTTAATTGGGAAGAAGCAAAAAAAACACTGACAAAATATAGTAAGCGTAGTTTTGCAACGAAAACAAAAGAATGGGCTTATTATGATGTGCCTTTCAGAATTATTGGAGAGAGGTTAATAAAAAGTTCAGATGAAAACCAGATAAAGGACTATAAATTTTTCTGTTTTAATGGAGAACCGGAATTCTTATTTGTAGCAAGTGATAGAGGAACAGAGCATCTTAAGTTCGATTTTTTCGATAAGAAATGGAATAGGCTCCCCATTACTAATGCACATGAACATAATATGACTCTAAACAAACCCCAATACTTCAATGAAATGCTTGAAATAGCAAGAAAACTTTCAAAACCATTTCCGCATGTAAGAGTAGATCTTTATGAAGAGGAGAATAAAGTATTTTTTGGAGAACTAACATTTTATCATTTTGGTGGATTTACAAAATTTGAACCAGATGAGTGGGATTACAAATTAGGAGAGTATTTTGATTTGAAATCTATACAGAAAAAACACTAAAGATATCAGGTTTGAACTTTACTTGTTTTGCGTGTTAATTTTACTGTGCACTTGAAATAATGCTCTTTGCTCATCTGTTTGATAATGGTTTGATTCTATACATTTTTACGATAGTCTCAGTCATCTGTGATTCAATCGTGTTCTCAGTATGTGCAAAGTGGCTCTTAAATAAAATCGAAACATTCTTAAAAGAGAGAGTTAGGAGAGTTAATCATGTCTGAAGAAAAGAAGTTAAATGGTACGGTCATCGTCACTTATCGTTGCAATGCGCGTTGCTCTATGTGCAATCGCTATAAAGCGCCTTCCAAGCCGGAAGAGGAAATCAGCATCGAAACCATTAAGAAGCTGCCGAAAATGTACTTCACAAACATCACTGGCGGCGAGCCGTTTATCCGCACCGACCTGAAGGATATCGTGCGTGAACTGTACAAGAAGTCCGACCGTATCGTTATTTCCACGAACGGTTTCTTTACCGATCGTATCGTAGACCTGTGCAAGGAGTTCCCGCAGATCGGTATTCGTATCTCTATCGAGGGTCTGGAGCAGACCAACAACGAGATCCGTGGTCTGCAGAACGGCTACCAGCGTGGGTATGGCACGCTGAAGAAGCTGCGTGAGATGGGCATGAAGGACGTTGGATTCGGTATGACCGTTCAGGACAAGAACGCTCCTGACCTGGTTCCGCTGTACAAGATTTCTGATGAGATGGGCATGGAGTTTGCAACCGCATCTCTGCATAACAGCTTCTACTTTGTTGAAGCAAAGAACATCATCCACGACCGCCCGATGGTTGCAAAGAACTTTGAGAATCTGGTCAACGAGCTGCTCCGTAGCAACAGCCCGAAGAAGTGGTTCCGTGCTTACTTTAACCACGGCCTGATCAATTACATCTACGGTCAGAGGCGTCTGCTGCCTTGCGACATGAGCTTCGATACCTTCTTCATCGACCCGTATGGCGATGTCATGCCTTGCAATGGCACCAAGGATAAAGAAGTAATGGGCAACCTGAACAATCAGACTTGGGACGAGCTGTGGAACAGCCCGGAAGCAGAGAAAGTTCGTGCAAAGGTTCGTTGCTGCGTCCGTGACTGCTGGATGATCGGTAGTGTTTCACCGGCGATGCATAAGTACATTTGGAAACCTGCTACTTGGGTTCTGGTTCATAAGTTCAAGGCTCTGTTCACCAAGCATCCGTACAGCATGTACGAGTTGAAGATCTGCCGTGACTACCGTGATGGCAAAGTCACTAAGGAAGAACTGGACAAGTGCAGCACCTGCGATATGAACTGTGTGATTAACAACGGTCTGAGTGAGGCGAGCAAGGAGCAGCTGAAGCATAAGACCGGCGAGGAAATCGTGGATGCTGATATCGCACAGCAGATGGAAAAATGATAACTTTGTGTCTAGATAAATATGAAAATTGAGATATTTATAGAGGGAAAGCGTGTAAAAGGTATAATATGAAAAAAGTAGCGATTGTTGCTCAAGGGCTAGGCGATGGCGGTGCTGAAAGAGTTGCTTCAATATTAGCAAATGGATTGTCAAAATACTATACAGTATTATTTGTAGCGGCTTATTCATCGGATAAAGAATATGTCCTAAATGATCATGTTCAGTATACATATATTGATGTTTCTGCTAAGAATGGGATTGAACGTTTGGAAAAACGAAATAAGAGAATTAAGAAGGTTATAAAAGAATTTGGGGCAGATGTAATTATCTCATTTGTGATTAACGAATTGTTATACTGTAATTTAAGTAACGTAGCACCAATTATTTATTCCTTGAGAATAGACCCTGCAAAAGTTTTAAAACAACGTATAAAAGGAACAATGTGTTTGTTTTCGTATAGACGTGCGAATGCAATAGTTTTTCAGACGAGGGATGCAAAAAATAGTTTTGAGGAGGAAATTCGAAAAAAGGGGGTTGTTATAGGCAACCCATTAACGAGTGATTTGCCATACTGGAATGGTACTAATTGTAAAAGAGAAATAATTACTGCCTGTAGGTTGACAGAACAAAAAAATATCCCATTGATGCTAGAGGCATTTTCTGAATTCCATAAAACGCATCCGGAATTCAAATTAAAAATATATGGTAAGGGTCCCGAACTTAATAGACTTCTAGATATGGTAAAATCGTTACAGCTAATGGAGTTCGTTGACTTTCCGGGGCATAGTACTGATATTCATGAGATTATGTCTAACGCAATGATTTTTACTCTGACAAGCGATTATGAGGGACTTTCAAATTCAATGCTTGAAGCATTAGCTATAGGAATACCAACTGTATGTACTGATTGCCCTCCGGGAGGAGCAGCAGAATACATTACAAATGCAGAGAATGGTTTTTTGGTTCCTGTTGGAGGTAAAAAGGAAATTGTGGAAGCTTGGACTAGATTAGCTAAAGATGAAGATTTGAGATGTGCGTTTTCCAAAAAATCTATGACGATTAGAGATGAGCTGGAAATGAATAGAATAATTGAGAAATGGCATTTGCTAATCGAAAATAGCTTTGGAGGAAAAAAATAATGAGGCTATATGTAGATGGCGATAAGATTATAACACCAAATACAGTGTTTACCCTATATTTTACTCTAATGTTTTGCCTGTATACAAACACATATGTTCAGTTGATTGCACAAATAATGTTAATAGCATATGTCTTGATGCCTCTGTTGAAACGTGGCTATGTAAGAAAAAGTGAAATTAGTAATCTTCCTTTTTATATAGGGTGGTACGGAGCTTTTACCGTATTAATGTTTTTGTCAAGAGGTTGGGCATATAGCGTATATAGTGGTTCGAAAACGCTGATTACAGTGTTTAGAATATGCATTATGGGATTTGTGATTTTTATATATGCAAATTCTAAAGAGCGAGTAATCTCGATAATGCAGAGCTTTATTATTGCTTGTAGTGTAATGGGCGTAATGGCACTTTTTACGACTGTTCTTTCGGGTGGAACGATTGGAACAACTTCTTTTGGTGTTGCAATTGGGCAACACAGAAATCAGATAGGCGCTGTGGCAGCCCCACTATCCGTCTTATGTGCATATTTAAAAAAATACTGGAACATGAAATATGGAAATTTATTGTGTGTATATTTCTTGTTTTTAACTGTCTGCACAGGATCTCGCACATCCATTCTGCAGATTATAGTGATTTATGCAATTTGTATACTGCTAGAGAAAGATGCAAAAGTGGCGATAAAAAAGATTGCACTTGCAGTCCTTGGTATGATAGTAGTTGTATTTTTGGTACAATCAATTCCGTATCTGCATGATGTGATTTGGCTTAGAATTGAAAACGCGATTAATACAGTACTTGGTAAAGATTCATCTGATACTAGTGCAATGGGAAGAGATTTCTATAAAGCAATAGCTTTTATCATGTTCAAACAAAAACCATGGATTGGATACGGTGTGGATGGATTTGTTTGCTTTTTACGAGACCATCCTACAATTATGGGTGTATATATGAAGCCGGTTTATTCTCATTGCAATTATTCAGAGCTGGCAGCAGATTTTGGAATTGTCGGACTGCTGTTATGGTATATCCCAATATTGAGAATTTTCTACTGGGGATGGCAGACTAAATCAAGTGGTTATATTGAGGGGTGCATTTATGCGATTTTTGTATCCATTGTCATTTCAGACTATAGTAGATTTCCATGGGATACACATCTTTCAATGTATTTATTATTCATTATTGTTTTACTCATAAGATTTGATTTTTTGGATAAGAAGAGAGGTAATACTTAAATGGATGTTTTTAGAAAAGCAATATCTTTTATTAATCATAGAGGTGGTTTTGATTTTTTAAGTGATGAGTTGTATCTGAAGCTAATATATTGGCAGAAGATGGGGAAAAAATTAAATTTAAAAAATCCAAAACGCTTTAACGAGAAGTTACAATGGTTGAAATTGCATGATAGAAAGCCAGAATATTCTGTAATGGTTGATAAGTATGAAGTAAAGAACTTTGTGACGAGTAGAATTGGGTCTGCGTATGTTATTCCAACATTAGGGGTGTGGGACAAATTTGAAGATATTGACTTTGGAGAGCTTCCGGATAAGTTCGTTTTGAAGTGCACACATGACAGCGGTGGACTTGTTATATGTAAAGACAAAAAAAAATTAGATATGAAAGCCGCAAAAACCAAGATTAACAAATCGTTGCAAAATAATTACTATCTTCAAGGACGTGAATGGCCGTATAAAAATGTGAAACCGCGTATTTTGGCAGAAAAGTATATGGTTGATGAATCAGGATTTGAATTAAAAGATTATAAAGTAATGTGCTTTGAAGGCGAACCAAAATTGATCCAAGTTCACAGTGGGCGTTTCGCAAGTCATACACAGGATTTTTATACTACAGAATGGGAGCACCTTGCAATAACACAAGGAGTACCTTTGTCAGATATACAGGTTGAAAGACCGGCTTGTTTACAAGAGATGTTGGAGATGTCTAGAATTTTAGCAGCAGGATTACATCAAGTCCGAGTAGATTGGTATTATGTTGAAGGGCAGCTTTATTTTGGTGAGATCACTTTTTTTGATGCGTCTGGATTTGATGATTTTGAACCAGATGAGTGGAATGAATTGGTGGGAAGTTGGATAAAAATCTCTGTTTAAAGAGCGTCAAGTGTAATTGAAAAAAGTGAGGTATCCAATGTGAGAAGTAAAAAAGCACTAATTAATTCAATATCATCATTGCTAAGTCAATTAGTTACAATTATATGTGGCTTTGTTTTGCCACGATTAATATTGAGTCAATTTGGCTCTAGTTATAATGGAATAACGTCATCTATTACCCAATTCTTGAACTGCGTGATTTTACTACGTGCTGGAGTTGGAGGTGTGACGAGAGCAGCATTGTATAAACCACTTGCTGACGGAGATAATAATCAAATTAGTGGAATTGTTAATGCAACTCAACAATTCATGAAAAAAGTATCCGCAATTTTCAGTATTCTATTGCTGGCGTTTGCTATAGTTTATCCTTTAATGGTTTTGGATGAGTTTGACTATTGGTTTTCTTTTTCACTTGTAATTATTTTAGGAATTAGTACAGTTGCTCAAAACTATTTTGGGATAACATATCAAATGTTAATTCAAGCAGATCAACGACAATACATATATTCAATCTTAACAATCGCGACAACAATACTAAATACTATTGTTGCGGCCATTTTGATTTTAAGCGGGGCTACAATTCACGTTGTTAAGCTGGGTAGTGCGATTGTTTTCATTATTAATCCAATCATTCTTAATCTTTATGTGAGAAAAAAATACCATATAAATAAAAATGTAGCTGTTAATAATACAGCAATTTCACAGAGATGGGATGCTTTTGCTCAGCAGGTTGCTGCATTTGTAAATAATAATACCGATGTCATAGTTCTGACGATGTTCGCAAACATTAGAGAAGTTTCTGTTTATACTGTTTATTATATGGTTGCAAATGGTTTAAGAAGAATAGAAGAGACATTGACAAATGGAATTGATGCTGCTTTCGGTAATATGATTGCAAAAAAGGAAGAAGATCTACTTAGAACAAATGTTAAATTAATGGAATTTATAGTGTTTTCGTCAGCAGGCTTTGTTTTCCTTTGCGGAGCACTTTTGATAGAACCTTTTGTAATGGTATATACAAAAGGAATAGATGACATATCGTATAGTAGAATTTGGTTCGGTGTATTGATGTGTTTGAATCAATATCTGTTTTGCGTGAGACTACCGTATCAAATGTTAGTTGAGGCTGCTGGCCATTTTAAGCAAACGAGAAATGGTGCAATTGTTGAGTGCGTTTTAAATATTGTTATTTCGGTTATTCTTGTTATAAAATGGGGGTTGATTGGTGTTACTATTGGAACATTTTGCGCGCTAGTTTATAGAACGACTCAATATGCAATATATTCATCAATCCATATTTTGCGGCGTAAAATATGGATTGCGGGTAAGAATGTTTTAATTAATATTATTGAAGCAGTTATAGTTATTTTTATAATTAAATGTATGCCCGTATGGAATGTAACTAGCTATTTGAGTTGGTTGATTTATGCGGTTGTAGTTGGGATGATTACAATGTTTGTTATTGGTGCGTCTTCATTTCTGTTTTATAGAAGTGAAATTTCTTTGCTGAGTCAAAAAGTTAAAAATGCTTTAAAAAGGAGATGAAATAATTGAATGTTTGTATAGTGACCGTATATAATAGCGAAAACTGCGGGAGTTTTTGGCAAGCCTATGCATTGGGAAAATATATTGAAATGATGGGTCATAATGTGACTTATTTAAAGCGAAGCTGTATCGGAACATCACATGATATAAGGAAAACAATAGAATTTAGCGTTAAAGCAATAGTTAAAGGGAGAATTGGTCGAGTCAGGAGATATATAAGAACTTACAGATCATTTGAAAAGGCAATTCAAAACTTTCCAGTACGAGAAGATATTGAATCGGATGTGGACTATGTCATTTACGGAAGTGATACTATATGGGAATTAAGCGATTCTTATTTCTATCGAAAAAGAAATATTTACTGGGGGAACACGGCACCTAAAGGTGTGAAAAAAGTTTCATATGCTCCATCGATTGCAAATACAATGGAAAATGTATTTGAAGAAGAAAAAGAGTTTTTAAGTTGTTTGGATACATTTAGCGGAATCAGTGTTAGAGATGATTATTCATATGAAACACTGAAGAAATATACAAAAAATGAAATTGATGTAGTTTGTGATCCAACTCTTCTAATGGATAAATCTTTTTATGAGAATTTTATTACGCAAAAGGTGCATCAACAGTTTCTTCTAGTGTATTGGTTTGGAATAATTCCCAATTCAGTTATGCGACAAATACAAGAAATCGCAAGGAGTAAAAATTTAAAGATAGTCTCTTTTGGCGAAAGTTTACGTGATGCAGATACAAAATTAGAGTTTGATCCTTTTCTGTTTGTTTCTTATTATTCAAAGGCGAATTATGTAATAACAAACACCTTTCATGGAACGATTTTTTCTATAATATTTCGTAAGCAATTTATTGTAGCTGCTACCGGGAAAAAGAAAATACTTGAATTGCTAAAAAAATTCAAACTGGAACAAAGAAATACAGATACCAATATGTATGAGAAGATTAACGAGGAAATTCGTTATTTTGAAGTTGAAAAAATCTTGGATAATTATAGAAATGAATCGAAAGAGTTTTTAAATAAAGCCTTAAAGGAGTAAAATGATGGACATATTTACTGAATTGAATATTTATAGAAATGCCATAAGGCACATTAATTTTTATTTCTCTGAGGAAAAGAAAGAAAACGCATTACCGGGAAAAATGATGGGAGAAATAATTAGAAATGTTCATTCTATCGAAAAAGGATTGTCGCTGGAAAAACCAAGAAAATTTTTTGGCTACAAGAAGATAATGGACATGTTTGAATTGCTTGATTCTTATGTTAAATGTGATTTTTACGAAGAAGAAGTTGTATATATGGCATTAGATGCTGTGAAGGAGTATTTGGAATTTCATAAGAGTGATAGCAGTGATAATCGTATTCTTGAAATTCAACGTAGATATGAAAACTTAAAGCGACAACATGACCATGATGATGGTATAAAATATGGTGGTACGCTTTTGGTAAAAAAAGATACTTCAAAACATATAACAGTTGAGAAAGCTATTCAGGATAGACATAGTATTAGAGACTTTAAAGCCGGTGAAGTGTCATTAGAGGCACTAAAAAAAGCAATAGAATTGGCTTACAGATGTCCTACCGCTTGTAATCGACAAGGCGTTCGCACTTATGTGATATCGGGAGAAAAAAAGAACGCTCTTAACGATTGGGTGGCAGGTGTTGGTGGATTTGCTGAAAAGGTAGATAAATTTATAATTATTACTGGAAAAGTCAGTGAATACAGAGATGATGAACAGTTTCAATACGCAATAAGTGCGAGTATTTTTGCAGGCTATCTTTCTATTACATTACAAACGGAAGGAATAGGGGCTTGTATTATTCAGAGGCCGATTTTACTGTGCAAAAAATGGAAGAAACTGCAAAAAGAATTTAATATTCCGAGTGATGAACAAATTGTTTTGATGCTTGGAATTGGAATTCTGAAGGATGAATACAGAGTGCCAGTTTCGCACCGACTGAGTGTAGATAAACTTGTTACAATGATTGAGTGATAAAACTTGGATTGGGCAAGTAAAGTGCTGCAAAGTGATTAAAAAAGAAGTGGAGGAGCGCACTGTGGAAACAATTGTTAAAATAAATGAGGTTGTCAACGGCATCGTGTGGGGTGTTCCCATTATGCTTTTGATTCTAGGAACGGGTATCTATTATACAATCAGGTTTGGTTTTATTCAGTTTAGGCACCCAGTATGGTTAGTTAAGCAGACTATTGTGAAAGCGTTTCAGAAAAAGGATGAAGGACCTACTGCCCCGGGAGAACTTACTAGTTTTCAAGCAGCAATGACGTCTGTTTCTGCAATCGTGGGTTCTGGTAATATTGCAGGCGCTGCAACAGCAATTGTTATGGGGGGACCTGGCGCACTTATCTGGATGATTTTGGCTGCATTTGTTGGAATGGCCACTAAATTTGCTGAGATTGCATTGGGTGTTAAGTATCGTAAAGTTCATGAAGATGGAACGGTCAGTGGTGGTGCAATGTACTATTTGTCAGAGGGGCTGCATCAGAAATGGCTTGGAATGCTGTTTTCAATCTTAGTTATCCCATTTGCATTTGTGATTTCGGGCATTGTTGACACTAATACGATTGCCTTAACTTTAAATGAACGTTATAGTGTTCCAACACTAGCGACAGGGATTGTTTTGGCGGTCGTGGTAGGAATTATTGTTTTTGGGGGAATTGGCCGTATTGGTCATGTTTGTGAGGTAGTGGCACCATTTATGGGTGGTGCATATATTCTTGCTGGATTACTGATTATTCTGGTTCATATTACGCAGGTTCCTGGTGCTATTACTGAAATATTTGCTGCAGCATTTAATCCGAAGGCAGCAACGGGTGGTATTGTAGGCTCTGTTTTTGTTTGTATGCGCTATGGTATTGCAAGAGGAATATATTCTAATGAAGCAGGACTTGGTACGGCTGCAATGGTGCATTGCGGAGCAAAGGTAAATGATCCGATTGAGCAAGCAGTATGGGGACCAGTTGAAGTATTTCTGGATACGGTTTTTATTTGTAGTGTGACAGGTATAGCAATTGTTCTTTCTGGTCTGTGGAATAGCGGTCTTGATGGTGCAGTACTTACAATGCGGGCATTTGATCAGTTGCTTCCTGGCGGTATTGGTGGATTTATTTGCTTGGCATCAGTTGTTCTTTTTGGCTTTTCCTGTTTGATTAGCTATTACACTTACGCTGAAAGAGCAGGTGAGTATATCTTCGGAAAAAAGGTGAAACCCGTGATTAAGATTTTTTGGGTTATTGTCATTTTAATTGGCTCTCAAAGTACACTGGGGTTCGCATGGGATTTGGCAGACACGTTTAATGGTTTAATGATTATTCCGAATCTTATTGGCATTATTTTCTTGAGTAATGAAGCAGTAAAAATGAAGAATGATTTTTTTAAGAAAAATGTTACCTCCCGATAAAATGTGCAAATAGGGAAAATTGCGCACAACCGAACAACTATGAAATGTAAATAGCTCGAACGAACATGTCCTAAAAGTTATCTAAAGAAAATATTGTATGATTTTTCAGTGGGTATTTGAGTTTGAATCTAAGAATATAGCAGATGGGAACAAATAATCATAAGTGCGGTATGTGTTAAGGCGTATCCACATAAAGCGGAAAGAACGCAGTAAGGAGAGAGTATGAAAACAACATTACTTATCATGGCTGCTGGTATCGGTAGCCGCTTTGGAACAGGAATTAAACAGTTGGAGCCGGTGGATGATGCTGGACATATCATCATGGATTACTCGATTCATGATGCGATTGAAGCAGGTTTCAACCATGTAGTATTTATCATCCGCATGGATATCGAGAAGGAGTTCAAAGAGGTCATTGGTGATCGCATTGCCTCCATTTGCTCCTCTCACAACGTAACTGTAGACTACGCTTTCCAGGATATCAACGACATTCCGGGAACTCTGCCGGAAGGACGTACAAAGCCTTGGGGGACGGGTCAGGCAGTCCTTGCAGCAAAGGATGTCATCAAGACCCCGTTCATTGTCATAAATGCAGATGATTACTATGGAAAGGAAGGCTTCAAAGCCGTCCATGAGTATTTGGTGAATGGTGGCAAGTCTTGCATGGCAGGCTTTGTACTGAAAAACACACTGTCCGATAACGGCGGCGTGACTCGTGGTATCTGCAAGATGGATGAGCAGAACAATCTGACGGAAGTTGTGGAGACCAAGAACATCGTAAAGACTGCAGATGGAGCAGAGGCAGACGGTGTAGCTGTTGATGTGAATTCTCTGGTTTCTATGAACATGTGGGGCCTGACTCCAGATTTTCTGGAAGTACTGGAGGAAGGTTTCAAAGAGTTCTTTGAAAAAGAAGTCCCGGGCAATCCGCAGAAAGCTGAGTATCTGATCCCAATCTTTATCGGCGAACTGCTGGAGCAGGGAAAGATGTCCGTAAAAGTTCTGAAGACCAACGACACCTGGTATGGTATGACCTACCATGAGGATGTTGCAGCTGTAAAGGACAGCTTCAAGAAGATGTTGGAGAACGGCGTGTATAAGGCCGACCTGTTCAGTGATCTGTAAACGACGATGAAAGAAACGATTGATTTACTCGGAAAGATCATCACAAACATTCTGACTGCTCTCTATGAGCCATTTGGATTTTCACTCCTGCTTTCCTTCCTCGCCATGTTTTTCTATCTTTATGCGTATGAGCCAATACATGCAGGCAAAGGCTGGAAGAATGCCATAGTGACCTGGTATCAGAAGTTCAAGGAGAGCGTGTTCTTTCGGAAACTGTTCTTCCTGGCCTTTGTGACTTCACTTATTCTGTTCCGAACCCTGTTAAACCGCAATCTTTGGATGAATCCTTTATCCGATGTCATGGGTGGCTGGGGCATCTGGGAGACAGTGAACGGTGAACAGAAGCTGACCACCGAGTGCATCGAGAACGTAATCATGATGGTGCCGTTTTCAGCTATAGTGATGTGGACGTTCGGAAAGAAGATAGGAAACAGTTGGAAGAAGATACTGTGGCAAAGCGGTAAGATAGCATTTATCTTTTCTGTAAGTATTGAGATGCTACAATTATTGCTTCGCTTGGGAACATTCCAGCTATCAGACATCTTCTATAACACAGTCGGCGGAGTGATAGGCGGCGTGTGTTACGGTGGAATAAAGAAGTTATACAGAAGATGAAAAGAAGATTGACCGAAGGATTCCAAAGGGCGAGCGGAAAGCCCTTTGGTTGGCAAAATATGAGAGTGGTAAAAAAGGCGGGATAAAATGGCTGAAATTGTGGAACACATTACGGATGCGAGAAGCGACGGAACAATCAATGTGTATGCAGTTCGCTACAATCAGCGAGGGAGATCTGATAATGTAGCTATAGCTCTTCCTGGAAATCCAAGTTTCGATTTTCGCCATGATTTCTGCGAAAATATTATCTGTTATAAAGATGCACATGAAAGGGCTTTCAACCCGACTTCAAATGGATTGGAAGACGATACGTATGAATACGTTCCACTCGAAAATGTTCGTGAAAAGTGGAACGAGATAATGAACTTAATCGACGAGGCACTTGACTACCACGGTGCGGAAAATCGGAGAAAAGTTGCATACTCAAATCTCTATATAGGCGCATTGGTTTATAACAACCAGACGTACTATTTGTGTGCAAAACAAGGAAACAGCTCAGATAGGCTGTTGCAAGGAAAATGCGTTTTAATGAATCATCAGGACGAACTCGTCAAAGCGAACCCTGAGGAAGTATTCCTTATGAGCAGCTATGTCGGATTTATGATTGATCCTCTAGAAGATAAGGTTTTGATATTTGATAAAAAGGCATTTCAGGCTGTGTTTATGTATGATGATTATCAGAAAGAGGACGTCCAGAGAAAGATATCAATTGTTGATCAGTGGAGCTTTCTTGAGTCGGCAAATGTAATAAAAGAAAGATGCGCCCAGAAAAATGTATACCGAAATCTGGCCAGGATTTTTGCTGATCAGGAGTACATGGAGCAAATCCAAAGAACAACGCCGGCTCAATTGAAGAATAATTTGTTGACCAACAGCCCTCAAAACTTTAAAGAGGATGACTTCCAGGGTGAACAGCTGATTGTCACGACAAGGAATCTCAACACTGTGATGAAAATGCTGGCCAAGGGATTTAAATTCAACTTCTTTACGAACAATGCTGAACAACAATGAGAGATTTAATAGAAGGAATTGGCTATTATTTGAGCTGCATGATTCTATTTAATGGAATTTATGGTCTGAAAATTGTAGCCAAGGGAACTGTGTTTGCGAATTCGTGTACGAAAGAGAACATGACCGGGATCACTACGCTTGCCTTAGCAGCGTTACTTGTAGTGATAGGTGTGTTCTTTACAGCACAAATCCTTACAACGGATGATTCCGAAACAAATAGTATTGCGACGGGAAAGCAGTTTGAAGTGACCACGGTGAAAGACTTGACGGGTGAAAACTACTTTGCCAATTTCTCGTTGATAGTGCTGACAGGACTTTCTCTTTCTGACACTCCCGATTTTTGGGATTTGATGATTTTTCTTCTGATTGAAGCGGCGTTGGGAATCATCTACATAAAAAAGAAAATGTTCTATATGAATCCCGTACTTTCCCTTCTGGACTATAGCATCTATGAATGTACGGGCATCAATGCAATTACAAAAAAAGAGTATCTAGGAACATTTTACTTTTTGATAAAGGGAAAGTCAATATCCAATAAAAGCGTAATAAAATATAAAAACATTAACAGTCATGTGATTCGACTTAATCAATATAGTGGAGGAAACTCCAATTGACTGCTAATAGCCATGTGTACACATGGCTGCGCTGCTCAGATGTGCTGCCTCTTCGTGGCGAGCAGCAGGCAACGAGATCCTGTCTCGGCTAAAGCATGATTTTTGAAGCGAAAGGAGATTCAAGCAAGAGCCATACTTGGAAAAGAATGGCATAGCAGAATGATCTAAAACCCAATGAACGACTTCGGCCCGAAGCGCCCGATGTCAGAAGATGCACTGTGTGAATCAACCGACACCGTAAAAGCGAAGCGCGGCCGACCGAAGAAAAAGCCTGATTATGACCGGGAGAAAGAAATCGAAGCACTGCAGCAGAAGGTAATCGATCTCTTCGGTGAACCTTTCGATGATCGAGTAGAACATTCAGAAGCAGCTCCAAGTATCCGGGAAATCGCAAAGGCATTGGACACGACCCCTCTGACGGTTCGAAAGATGCTGATCACCGCGGGATATTATAGTACGAAACACAGCCGAAAAGTACAGGAACTGTACGAACAAGGGTGTACGATCCAGGAAATCATGGATCAGACTGGGCTGAAAAGAGCTTCTGTACATGGCTATCTGCCATATACAAAAGGAAACTATAATCTGCCCGAGCTGCCGCTGAATGCCGAGCGTAGACGAGTCTATCGGAGAAGAATTGCTGTCTGTGAGCGACTTATGCGGGAAATCAATTCGCCGAATGCGGAGGAGTGTCTGTGGGATGCGATCGTGGCGTTTGCCGGATATCCGTTTGTAACGGAGAAAGGCTTGCCCCTGAAGTACACTGTAGAAGGTGGAGAGATATTCTTCAATCGAAAGGAAAAGAGCGTGACGCGGGCAACCGTGATGAGAGCGTTCCATCAGGCAAGAACGATTCAAGAATCAGAGGGCTGCGTGAGCGGCCCCAAAAAGCTGGGAACTTTTGGCGCGAGTTATCTGTACCCAGTATTTCTTCGGATTGGCGTGTGCTCAAAAAAAACTGAAATTTTTTGAAAAACGGATTTGTGGGCATAAATTGGATTTTAGCATACATGGCTAGATAGGCATGAAATATAATGAAAAGTTTTGAGCTGTCTTGAGCAGTCTTGAAATAGATAAAAATTATGAAGGAGAGAAAGAAAATGAGGTTGGATGAAAAAGACATGCAGCCAAAATCACTGAAGGGAAAGACCTTTGGAAAAACGATTCAAGAATATCGGTTGAGAAATGGTTGGACGCAGGATGAATTGTCGTGGCGAACAGGTATCAACAGAACCCACATTGGCCGGATTGAACGGGATGAGTGTGTCCCAACGGTTTCAACGATTGAACGTCTTGAGGATGCATTCCGGCTTCCGAGACTCACACTCCTGGAACTCAAGCAAAAGGCCGTTGCGAAGCTTAGCATCAGTTCTGAAACAGAGGCAGAAGTTGGTATGGCATTCCGCGATTTGGAACAGCAGCTCATTATGAACATGACAGAAACAGAGCTGAAGCATGTCAGCAGTGCCATCAATGCCTTTACAGATCTCATCAAAAAGTAGGATGTGCGGTCTATTTCAAAAGTATTTTTAGATAATGGGCTAGATGCACCGAGATACGGCATTCATGCGGTTGAGGGTTCATGTCAGCGGCGGTACAATTAGATTGGATAATAAATAGGTGCATTTTCAGCGTATCAGGAGGCAGTACATATGGATCAGGCGACAAACATGGAAACACAGCTTGCAGAGCTAACTTTGCAGAAACCTGCCCTTGCGCAAAGCGGATCCAATGTGCTGCGCCGTCACATCAAGGAAAATCCCAAGAAAGCAAGCCTTGCCCGTCACCGCCTGTGGCTGGACAGCATCCCGCATGAATATCCCATGCCATATACGCCGTATAAGATCGGGGTGTACATCCGGTATTTCAATCAAACCCGGCATGAGAACTATTTAGAAAAGCATATCCAGCAGTATATGGACGATATTGCCCTGTGCCCGCAGTGGACGCTGGTGGATTTCTATGTGGATAAGGGAATGACCGCCCCGCATATGGAGTACTCCAAAGAGTGGTGCCGTCTGATGGAGGATTGCTTCACCGGCAAGGTGGACCTCATCGTGACGCAAAAGGTCAGCAATGTGTCCAGTGATTGGAAAGAAATGTCCTTTATGGCACGGATGCTGGCGGCACAGGAGCATCCTGTGGGAGTTTACTTTATTTCCGAAGATATTTTTACGCTGGCCTCGTATTACCTGCCTGACCTGCGGGATATGGGTCTGTTGCCGGAAGGCTGGCAGCCCCTCCCGGCGGATGAACTGGATGAGCCGATGCTTTCGACCCTGACGAAGCCTGCCATGCTGGAACAGATAGAGCAGTTGAGTCTTGACGAAGAAGCGGATGCAATGGAGTGAGCCGAGTGGAAAAGACAGAACTGACCAATGCCCAAAAGCAGAATCGGGTGCGGCAGCGCATCTCGCAGGCCTCGATTGATCCGGATAAATACGAGTACATTCCGGCGAAAGAACAGAACGACCATGTGAAAGCCGACCAGTATCAGCGAGTCGCCATTTACGCCCGTGTTTCCACAGACAACCCCATGCAGACCACATCCTTTGAACTGCAGCAGAAGTATTACGAAGAGCTGGTGGCACAGCATCCTCAGTGGGTGCTGGTGAAGATCTACGCAGACGAAGGAAAATCCGGCACCACCATGCAGCATCGGGATGGGTTTAATGAGATGCTGGCAGATGCAGATGCCGGAAAAATCGACCTGATCATTGTAAAAAATATTTCTCGTTTTGCCCGTAATGTGGTGGACTGTCTGAGCATCATCCGCAAGCTGTCTGAGAAGAAGATCGGCGTGCTGTTTGAGTCGGAAGCAATCTACTCCCTGAACGATGATTCTCACATGGCACTGTCCTTTCAGGCCACCATTGCAGAGCAGGAATCTCGTACCCGAAGCAGGAGTATGGAAACTTCCCTGCGGATGCGGCTGGATCACGGATTGCCCCTGACCCCGGAGCTGCTGGGTTTTGTGAAGAACGAGGACGGCAAGCTCGTTGTCAACCCGGAGACCTACAAGATCCCCAAGCTCATGTTCTATATGTACCTGTACGGATATTCCACCCAGCAGATCGCAGACACCCTCACGAAGCTCAGCAAGCGGACGTATCGGGGCAACCTGAAGTGGACGGCATCCGGTGTGGCAGCCAGTATGCGGAACGAACGCTACTGCGGAGATGTACTGACCCGCAAGCGGTTCACTAAGTTCGCAGCAGATGTCCACGACCAGAAGTCCTTCAAGAACCGGGGAGAAAAGCCCCAGAGCCATTACCGGGATGACCATGAGGCCATCATTGATCGGAACGACTTTCTGGCAGTCCAGCGCATTATGAACAATGCCAGATTCGGCGGTACGTCCTTGCTGCCGGAGCTGCAGGTCGTCCCGGATGGCCTGCTGAAAGGCTTTGTTATTGTCCATCCTAAGTGGGGCAGCTTCACCAAGGAAGATTACATCGCTGCTTGCAAGAGCGTGGACAGCAGCCCGGCAGAGAAAAGCCGGTTAGAGGTGCGGGAGGGCTCTTTCGACCTGACCGGGTATGAGGTAGCAGACTTCAAGCTGTTCAGTGACCAGAGCGTCCCTGCAATCATGCTTCACAAGGATAGCATTGCTTTCAGTGTGGCAGGCATCCGGGAGATGGACCTGAAAGATAATTATGTAGAACTGCTGGTGCATCCGCTGCGGAAAGAGATCGCCGTGCGCCCCACCAATAAGGATAACCGCTGTGCTATCCAGTGGGCAAACGGTGTCCGGGGCAATCGTCATTCCCGCTCAGTAGCAGCCAAGGCCTATATCCAGACCCTGTATCAGATCTTTGGCTGGGAGCAGGACAACAACTATAAGCTCTACGGACGCATCTACCGGGATGGGCAGGATGTTGCCTGCATCTATGCCGGAACCAACGCCAGCGTGTACATCAAAAATAACGAGGTCACTGTGGAGGATGCCACCGGCCAGAACATCTGCCGGCAGGGCAAGCGTATCCGTGGTGTCGTGGGGGACTTCGGGCAGGGTGTCGGCAATGGGTACTATGTAGAAAAGAGCATGACCGAGCTTCGGAACCTGACCCGACAGGAGTGGCAGACCCGGCTTGCCGGACAGATGGTCAGCACCGGAACGGAGCTTCAGGTCACATCGTATGATGAATTGCGCAGCTTCATTCAGGAAGAACTGGGGGAGCTGTTTGAGGAGGACGTACAGAAATGATGGAAGAGAATGCACAGATGAGCCTGCTGCCGGATGCAGTTGGGGCGACGCAGATGACGATGACAGGTGAAGAAGAAATCGACCTTAGTGAATATGAAATCGTCCGCCCGGAATTTTTCGCCCATATCAAGGAACCGGCCTTGACGGTGAATGTGGACAAGATCGGCGTGAACACCGCCTGTGTTCGCCTGATGCCGGATGTGGAATATGTGCAGATCCTCGTTAATCGCAAGGAGAAGAAACTCCTGCTCAAGCCCTGTGATGAAATTGAAATCACCGGATACCGCTGGGGTAAAACAAAAGAAGGAAAACGATACCCAACCCAGCGGACAGGGGAACTTTTTGTCCTGACGATTTGTGAACTCATGGACTGGAACCCGGATTATCGGTATAAGGTGCTGGGCAGGATGGTGCAGGCCAATGGAAAGGCTCTGATCGCCTTTGACCTTACGTCCAGCGAATGCTTTCCCAAAGTGGTCAACCGGGACGGAAAGAAGGTCAGCAGCCGCCAGTCCATCTTTGCAGAACAGTGGAGCGGCAAGTTTGGTCCCACCTATTCCGAGAGCCGCCGTTCTCTAGCAGTCAAGACCTTTGATAACTACACGGTCATCACGGTAAACGGGAAGAAAACCGAGGTGCATCCGCAGACACAACCGCAGCATCAGGGAAGTATGGGTGATCCCTTATGAAACAGGAAAATGAGTTTGGCTTGCGCATCAGTGCCAAGTACAATCGCATCTATGTCCACCGGACAATGCTGAAAGCCATCGGGAACCCGGAATTCGTGTCACTGGGCATCCATCCGAAAAGTAAAAAACTGGTGGTGCTGGCGGCAGAAGAATGTGACAAGGAGGCTATGCGCGTCCGGTATACAGAGGACAATATGTTCTGCATTTATAGTAAGGTGCTGTTGGACGGCATCTGTACGGTGGCACCGCAGATTGGTGCACAGGACTCCTGCCTGCTGCACGGAAGGCTGCTGAAGAAACAGAATGCGGCCGCATTTGACATGAACGATATCGAAACCATCACGGAAGCGGAATGAGGGAGAACACATGAAACAGGTCTGGCAAATCGACTCGGAGTTCAAGCGGCTGAGCGTTCCGCTGTCCTCGGAGGAGGAACGTGGGTTGGAAAACAGCATGCTCCATGAAGGCTGCAAGGAGCCCATTGCGGTATGGCATGGCTGCATTCTGGATGGGCACAAGCGGTATGAAATTTGCAGCTACGAGGAAATAGAATACGAAGCAGTGGAAATGGACTTTGCCACCAAGGACGAGGCGCTGCTGTGGACTTGCAAAAAACATCTTGCAACGGCAAAGCCCAATTCCGCTGCGTTTCGGTATCTCCTTGGGAAGAGATACGTTCTAGAACGAATGATGTACAAACAGAATCCAGAAAAGGTACATATTACCTATGTAAAAAAACTGGATCGGGTGGGCGCAGTATGCGGTACACTGGCAGAAGAAACCGGCATGAATCCAGGTACGGTGCGGAAGTATGGAACCCTGGCGTTGCAATTGGATCGGATTGCCGAAAAGGACATGGCGATGTTTGTAGCTATCCTTGCAGAGAAAATTCCACTTACCTACGGAAAAGTCATAAAGTATTCGGAAATGGAGCCTGCGAAACTGATCAGCACACGCCGCAGATTGCTGCACGATGACATAAAAATGCGCCAGCGAAAGCCGCGTAAAAAAGCAGCAGAGAGCGAGAAGAAAGAAAAAAAGGTGGAGCAGGCCGCACCGCTGGAAATGGGCATCAAGGAGATGCCAGTGTTTGACCCGGACATGGAATTCCGTGGGTTGGCGCTGACGATTCCCACATGGATGAATGCCATCGCACGAACCCGGGCAAAGACAGATATCGATTTGGTGTCCGAACCGACCAAGGCGCAGCTTGCCATGATCCTGCGCAGACTGGAAGAACAGATCACGCAGACGCTGGAGGTAATTGAAAAATGATTCCTGGAGATATGTTGACAGAAGCGCAGCGGCGCTGCATCCCGGATGTGTCCTTTGAATTGATCCCCATCCGAAATCTGGTTTCCAATCAGGAGTACCAGCGCCCGCTGTCCGAAAATCATATCCGTAAGGCACTGGAAGAATTTGACGTCTACCAGATCAATCCGGTGAAAGTGAGCCGCCGGGACGGCATCAACTATGTGTTTGACGGCCAGCACACCATCGAAATCATCGCCAGCGAATCTGGCTCCCGTGATACCCCAGTGTGGTGCATGATATACGATGACCTGAAATATAAGGAAGAAGCCCATATCTTTGCCGACCAGCAAAAGCACGTCAAGGCGCTGTCCTCTTTCGAGACCTTCAAGGCACACATCGAAGCGGATGACCCCAAACAGAAGATGATCGAGGCCATTGTGCAGTCCTACGGGCTGGCAATCACCTCAACCAAAGCGAAAAACAGCATCAGTGCAGTATCTACACTGGAACGTATCTATGACAAATACGGGCAGGCTGTTCTGGATACGACCCTCCGGCTTGCAATCGCTACATGGGAAGGTGAAAATAACTCTCTTTCCGGCAGTATCCTGATGGGCATTGCTCGCATCGTTGTGGCGTATGGGGATTCCTTAAAAGAGGATGTATTCAAAGACCATGTTGGCCGAGTGTCGGTAAAGGCGATTATCCGTGCGGCCAAAGAACGCCGCCCCGGTGCTCTGGGTTATTCCGAGGCGATGATCATTGAGTACAATAAGAAAAGTAAGTTCCGCCTTTCGCTGAAAACACTCTATGGCGGAAAGCAGACCTCGGACGAGGATGAATTTGGAGAAGAATAATGTAAAAAATGGCTTCCAGCGCCGCTCGTGCAGGGAAAGGGGAAGAATGTAGGATGTCTGGCTATAACGAAATTGGTGCGATGAATTTCGCAGAAGGCTTTTTACTAGCCGGTGGACAAGCAGATATACTGCGAAAAATAATTGTAAAAGAATATGATCTGGACGAGGCAACCGCTAACTGGCACATTGAGCAGGCACAGCAATGGGCGGTGCGGGCAAAGAAGGCGTTGAATGGCGCAAACGGTGAGGAAAATGAAAACCGATAAGTTTATGTACCTGCCAACGATGACAGAAGATGAATTCACAAAGAACATAGGAAAGGAAGATTTCTTCCGCAGATTCGGAAACCCTGCGGTGATTCGCACACAAGCGGGGGAAGGGTACATCGTGCTGAGCGCCGAATTATACGATCGAATGGCAGAACTATGTGGCTTTCCGGGAACAAAGGAGTTGATTGAGCGTGAACCGAGAACTTGATGGCTGCTATTTTCGTATTGTGCGGGACGGCGTGGGGCAATCTGTGTGCTTTACCGATCTGACGAAGGAAGAGCGCGACATACTGTTGGCAGAAAAGGACACGCAATTCCTGAAAAATCTATGCTGCTATCTGGCAGATCGAATCCAAGAGCTAGGAGATATCATTGAGAAGCAATCCCGGCAGCTTCTCATGGATGATCTGGCAATAGGGCAGACAGCTGGCGAGGAAAATGGTTGGATTCCAGCAGAAGATGTGCGGTAGCATTTTGCGGAAAGAATATGACGTTGCATGGAAAGAAGGCTGACGGATGAACGCATTTGATGTGGACTACTGGATCGGTGTCATGTGTGGATGTAGTTGGACACCGCGAACTTTGGATGAAAAGAGTCGGCATGCCCTGATGTACTTATTCCACCTGACAGACCAGATTGCATCTGTCGACCGGGATAACCGCCGTGAGTTCTGGATTACAGCGAAGCGCGGCAGCATCGAAGATTTTCGACCGTATTACGATGAAGAAGCCACCGAGCAAGAACTTGCGGAAGCCATGCAGGAGCAATACCCGAAAGAAGCGTACTGGTACAAATTCGTATCTGTCCATCACACGGATTGCCGAAAAGGGGAGTTCTTTGGTGTGTTTCTGAATGGGAAACCCGTCCTGAGCATCAATGATCCCAATGAGGACGAAAACCCGTTCAATGCAATCGAACTGATCGACTGGCTGATTCAAATGGCAAGTGGTGTTCTGGACAAGCTGCGCGCAGGTACTTATAATACTGAGATTCAGGAAAAGCTGCCGGATGACTATAAATACGGCGTAATCTCCCGGAAGGACTATTGGGATATTTACCCGGAAGACCGTGCAGATTACCGCGGCGCATTTAAAGACTGGCAGATTGAAGAATTTTTGCGCTGCAAGGATGAGTTCTTGACGGATTATATACCGGAAAACAGTATGCGGCATATGACAGCTCGTGATTTTTACGAAGCCTGCGCAGTGTGCTATAAAGCCGTTCGGATGGAACAGCGTGTGCATTTTCCTTTCAAGGACTCCAAGGAGGAACACCTGCGGTATAATGGCACAACGCCGAAAGAGCTGTATTATATGTTCGCAGACGGACGGGATGATGGTCTGTCATGTGTACCGTTGGATGATGCCGCCGCATTTGCCGAATGGCGCAATCAAAAAGGGCCAAACTATGAATTCAACGGGCACCATCCATGGGAAATCCTACCGTCCGGCTCCGTTGAATATAGCATGCACTTGCAGGTTATGAAATCGCCAAACGGATTTTATTACGGACTCTCCGGCAGCACCCTTCACCGCAGCAAAGATACGATCCACAGCTACCTTGCCATGCGCAAGGCAGGATTGCCGGTAAAAATCTACGATGGATTGAAGATGGCAGCGCGCTTTGAGGAAACCGATGTGATCGGCATTGTACCGCAGGGAAGGTCAACTTCCTATGTTGATCGTATTATGCAGTGCGAAATTACGGATGCCGTGCATTTGTCTGACGATGAAAACCCAGAACGAGTTGCTGCAAAAGCCATCGGGCAGCCAGAAACAGAATGCAAACTTCTGTAAGGGAGAAAACTGTAATGAGTGATATGTTGTTAGATATCCAATACGATCCAGAGCAGAATAATTACATTTACAGCTTCCGGATGTCCGAGCAGAAAAAGTGTGATTTGGAAAAGCGACTGCAAAGCTATGGTGCAACACTGGAAGAAGCGATACCAAACTATTTGCAGGCTGTTATAGAACGAAAAGATAAAAACACTTAGCCATAAATAAAAATGTCTCCCCATGGGACACATCGAAAACGAGAGGTGTGGGGAGTCCTGTCCACACTATTATATATGTTAGAATTGAAAATTGCAAGGCGGTGAGCACATGATTTATATCACAGGAGATACCCACGGAGATTTCCGAAATGTAGAACGGTTTTGCAAAAAAATGCAGACCAGCAAAGACGATGTTCTGATCATTCTGGGTGATGCAGGCATCAACTATTATGGCCCCGAACAGGACGAGCGGAAGAAAAAGTATCTGGAATCGCTGCCCATTACGATTTTTGCAATCCATGGCAATCATGAAATGCGGCCGCAGACGATTCCAACATATCATGAAGCAGACTGGAACGGCGGCAAAGTTTACATGGAAGACGACTGTCCGCATATCCTGTTTGCCAAGGATGCGGAACTGTATAAACTGAACGGCCTGTTTACTTTTGTGGTCGGTGGAGCATACAGCGTGGACAAGAACTATCGCCTGCTACACGGCCTTGCATGGTGGCCGGACGAGCAGCCGTCAGATGAGATTAAACGTCAGGTGGAAGAAAAGCTGGAAGGGATGGACTGGGAAGTTGATGTGGTTCTGACCCATACAGCACCATTAAAATACGAGCCGACAGAAGTATTTCTGCCAATGATCAACCAGAGCATGGTGGATAAGTCGACCGAGCAATGGTTGGACAGCATCGAGGAGCAACTGTATTATGACAGATGGTATTGCGGGCATTACCACACTGCTAAGAAAATCGAAAAAATTCAATTTATGTACAACGATTTTGACGAATTTCCTGAAAATAAAGATGGCGAAATCGATGATGAAGATGAACTGTGCTATGAATGCAGTTTATACGATGATAACTCATATTTAGATGAAAATGGTGAATGGGTAAATTGTTGTCTAGACTGTCCTCTTAATAGAATGAACGATGATGATTAAATGCAGCAGGAGAAAACAGCATGGAAACAATGAAATTGGAACAGCTGATTCAGGCAACGAGTGGTCTGAGTAACCGGAAAGAAACACCGGTTCTTGTCAACGGACAGCCAATCACGGAAATTCGTATTTCCATTAAAGATGGTGCCCAGTGCGTAAATCTTGTGTCGGAAAATCCTGATGTAGCATATGATGTGCGCTGCGCCTTTGATGAAGAACATAATGAATGGCTCTATGTGATTTCTATGCCGGAAAAAGATAAGATGGTACTTGAAGAAATCTGCAAAGGCCATAAAATAAAGATAGAAGATTTGGTGCGGCAATTTTACCTGTGGGTGATGCGAGAGCCGGAGGCTGCAGCGCAGTGGCTGAATGGTGAAGCTGAAAATAAGAAGGTGTGAAAATGGGACGGCAGGATAATGTTGAGATTTTTGAAGATACGCAGCGGTTGTACAGCAGTAACGAACGGCTGATCTCTGCAATCAAGAATTCCAGTGCTGCGCAAGAGTGTTTCACGGGCATGGGACGGTACTGGTATGGCCCAGAGCATTGGGTTTATCAAAAACCAGCGCAGACTGTGATAAGCCCAAAGCGCACGCTGGAGGCTGCAGCACCTTACGTATATGCAGGAAAGAAAGTGTGCGTTCTGAATTTTGCATCGGCTACCAATCCGGGCGGTGGCGTGATTAAGGGCTCGTCTGCACAGGAAGAGGCAATCTGCCGCTGCTCCACACTCTATCCGAACCTGAAAGAACAGAGGATGTGGAATCAGTTCTATGCACCCCATCGGCGTGCTCGAGACCCGCTGCATAACGATGACTGCATTTATACGCCGGGCGTGATGGTCTTTAAATCAGACATGGATTATCCGCAGTTGTTGACGGAAGAAAAGTGGTATTCGGTAAATGTCCTGACCTGTGCTGCACCCAACTTGCGGGAGCGTCCCAGCAACGAAATGAACGCCGGGAACGGCGATGCCGCCGTACATATCAGTAGGGAAGACCTGCAAGCCTTGCATGAAAAACGGATGCGCAGAGTGCTGGAAATTGCATGGGCAAAAGGGAATGAAGTCGTAATTCTCGGAGCATTTGGCTGCGGGGCATTCCGCAACCCGCCGGCGGTTGTGGCACAGGCGATGAAAACGGTAATACAAGAATACCGGATGCGTTTTGAAACCATTGAGTTTGCTGTGTACTGTGGGGCGAAGTATGATACGAATTATCGAGTGTTTCAGCAGGTTCTTGGCGGCATGTGAACTGCTGCATATGGTCGGCGTGGAGACCTGAAACCCGCACGAGTGCAGGGAAACGCTGCGTAAAAGCCAGGAGATGCGGCGTGCCGGATGGCGCGCCCTTCTCCGTATAATAGACTTTTAGAGAATTTCGTTTCGAACAAAATGAAAGCGAAATTGTGAAACGGAAATTTCGCCTATGGCGAAACAAGGGCTGTTGCAATAGTTGGAGGCAGGCATGAGATACTACATAGCAGACTGCCACTTTTATCACAAAAATTTGCTGACGGAAATGGATAACCGCAGCTTCGATACTGTGGAGCAGATGAACGAAGTGATGATAGAAAAGTGGAACAAAAAGGTCCATGCTCGGGATGAAATGGTGATTCTTGGTGATCTGTCTCTTGGCAACGGAAAGGAAACCAACGAAATACTGTGTCGGCTGAAGGGACGGCTCTACTTGATTCGAGGAAATCACGATGAGAGGTACTTAAGGGACAAAGATTTTGACGTATCCCGGTTTGAGTGGGTCAGGGATTATGCGGAGATCCATGACAATAAGCGAAAAATCGTGCTGATGCACTATCCAGTATTCTGCTATAACGGCCAGTTTCGGCGTGGGGCAGATGGAACACCGCTGACCTACATGCTGCATGGGCATATCCATAAGTCGGAAGATCAGGTGCTGGTGGATAAATTTTGCGCAGAAACCAGAGCCATGGTGCGGAAAAGTGCCCATCAGGAAACAGCGCAGCCAGTGCCGTGCCAGATGATCAACTGCTTCTGTATGTATTCGGGTTACACGCCGCTGACGCTGGAAGAGTGGGTGGAGTGTGATCAAAGACGGCGCGACAAAGCTGACAGGTAAGGGACGTTGCTCCGTATATTAGACGGATTTTCGCCTGATTTTATGAGTGATGGACGCCGCCAATGATGGTGGGAGCCGGAATTTTGTCGCAAGAAGCACTTCAAACGGCTGGAAAATTGTCGCAGCCAAATGCACTGTGGGATAAAGATGAGGGAGAGGTACTCCTTTTGAATAAGATTTATGAAGATTATATAAGAGAAAAGGTACATGAGCAATTAACCGAACGGGCGAGGCGGATGCTGGAGGATGGAGTTCTCTCACATGAAAAGATTGCAGAGTATTCCGGTTTGGAGCTGGCAGAAGCAGAGAATTTGTAAAATATGAAAAGACTTAGAGAATATTTTGCTACATTGACTAAAAATGAGAAAACACTGAAACTTAAACAAAAAACTTGATTAAAACTGAACAATGGGGTATACTAAGCGTGGAGGTGTTTCAGATGAAGTTACTGTGTGCCAAGGCGAGTCATTTTAAGAATTGCCAGGATGATACGGTTATTGATTTGGTCGCTAAGTCGAAAAAGACGACAGAAGACAAGGAATATGAGCTTCAGGAAATTGCTGAAGGCTTGTATGTGTACAGTATTGGAGCATTTGTCGGAAAAAATGCTTCCGGTAAAACAACTGCACTAGAACTGCTGGATTGTTGCTATGATATTTTGGGCAAGTTTAGTCTGGAGAACAAGCACTATTCCTATGAGGGAATCAAACTAGAAATTATCTTTTTCCATGAAGGGCATGTATATAAATATGCAACAGAACTGAAAGCAGATCCAACATTAGCAAATCGAGCAACTTTTTCTAATCAGCATATCTACAAGAAAAAGTATTATAAAACTAAGCTGAGTTCTTTGTATACCGAGGACTTTGTTGAGCAAAAAAATCTAGGAGAGTTACCGGAAGATACGGCAAGCACTTTTTTTGTCTTAAAGAAAAAGCGAGTATCAGCTATTTTCTTCGGTAGCGATGGTATGGGAGTGGACACATACCAGATGGCATTCCGGCTGCTCAAAACCTATCATATACCAGATGAAATGCTTTCTGCGATTATTCGTATCTTTGATAGTAATATTCAAAGCATTCAGATGCTTGACGAGCATAACTATCGTGTCAACATCTGTAATCAGGAAAAGCTTCTGTCGGACAAGGAACTTCTATATATGTTGTCCAGCGGAACGACAAAAGGTATCATCCTTTACACATTGGTTGTAGCTTCTCTCCAGCAGGGATTCGACTTGCTTATCGATGAGGCAGAGGCGCATTTTCATAAGACACTTGTCGAAAATATGCTGAGTCTCTATATGGATAAAACAGTGAACAGACACGGGGCAACGCTGCTGTTTTCGACACATTATTGTGAAGTTTTAGATTTGTTCAACCGACAGGATAATATCTGGGTGTGTCAGTCAAGCGATAAGATTGCCATTAAGAATATGTATGAGTGTTTTGAGGTGAGATCTGGTTTGCTTAAGAGCAAGCGCTTTTATAATAACGCTTTCCAAACGGCGGTAAACTATGATGAACTCATGAATCTGAAAAGGAAGTTGATGAAATGAAGCTATTGATCATGTGCGAGGGACCTAACGAGCTCAAAATCATCAACATCCTGCTGGAAAATCAAAAGCTGAAATTTACATCAGATGATTTGCTGGGCTTGGTCCCGTATCATGCACGTCAAATAAAATCCTCTGCTGCAGTTAAGGCGGCATTGAACTTATATCCAGATGAGGTACATGTACTGCGTATTGGCGATGGTCAAAATGAAAAACTGGAAATACCGTCTGCATACAAAGACAAAATAACGCGGGTTGAAAAGTATTGTACAAAGCCTGAGTTGGAAATGCTGCTCATTATATCTGAAGATTTAGCTGATGAGTATGAAAAAGTGAAATCTAAAACAAAACCAAAGACTTTTGCAAAAGCGAATATTCGATGCGGAAAAAGAAGATATGATAATAGTACAGCGTTCCACGAGGAGTACTTTGGTCAGAATTTGCGAAAAGCTGGTTGCTGCTATTAAAGCGTATAAACAACACAATGGCTCACACAAGAAAGATGAGCATTACTTGGCGGAGCTCTTGAAGTAATTATGTGAAGGGAGAGATTGATGAAATGGCGAGTGGCCCTAAGTTGTCTGATTACAGAATGACGGAAAAAGAGTACATTCTGGCAGAAACCATAGTCGAGATGACAGACAAATCAGAACTTTTCCGTATAGGGTTTGAGAACTTTGGCTGGTCGGAGATAGAAGATATTCCTACAGGAAACAGACCTCACAATCTCCGCTATATTCTAAAGCAAGAAGCATGGATTGAACTGATTGATACTACCGCCGCGTTCATTAAATTGAATCCGTCTGGAGAATGGCTGTCATCGGACAGCAGAACATATTATAAGGAAAATGGATTCCGTTATACGGATAGCCAGAAGAAAAAATTTTTGAAGACGGTAAGCGGTGGGCTAATCGATTATATGTCAGACTGGTGGGAATGGACAAAAGACGGAAGATCAGAGAATGTTTTGTTTTTAAAACGATAATTTTGCCCTTTGAAAAATGGGTAATCGTGGTATAATGTAAATATAAGAAGTACCTTTCTGCATAATAGTGAACGAAAGAGGTGAAATCTAAAGAGAGCATCCATTCCAGAAAGAGAGTACATTATCAAAAGATAGTGTAGAAAGGTATGGAATTTGCAATGAAAAAGCATGCACAGGAATGGATTGCTGAAATTGAGCAGATGTTTAAGAAGACGTTTCCAAAGGCAGAGAAAATGTTGCAAACTATAGTAGTTGAGTTTGCTCCTGCCAGAAACTGGAATCGCAAAAGGGAGAAAGCAGCACAGCTATGTGGAGAGGAAACAAGTAAGCAACAGCAAATCAAAAACAATTTGGCCTATAAACATGATGTGCCTATTTATGGAGAGTTTATCTTTGGAGAAAAAGGACAGGCGATTCTTTTGAGAACAGAAGTGCTCGATAGAAGGGAAATTTTTGCAGAAGTTCTTTTTCATGAATTGGCGCATGGGTATTGCTATTGGCTAGAAAAACAAGACAAGAACTTTCCGGTAGAATGCCAGCTTGGTCGATGCGAAAATGAAGAGACACAGCTTGGATATTATGTTTGGAAAGAATTTATAGCACAAACCATCAGCCTCAAAATTTGCCAAGAAAAGCAAATTAAAGTATGTAAGTATACGGATGGGGAATTGAAAGCGTATCTTACATGGATGATCAAGGGAACTTTTACGGAATCGGATATGGGAATGTTTTGTGCCGAGTTTTTCTTTACTGATGGAAATGATAAAAGACTAAGCGAAATGATGAAAAATCAGGATGAATTGATTACTGATGATGTCCGCCAGATTTATCATTTGCTTTCTCAGAAGCTTAGAGAGAAAGATTATGAGAAAGCAAATGGGAAATTTCTAATGCAACTTGGAGAGTGTGTTGCGAGATTTCGGCTGGATAAGCTGACTCAAAGACTTTTTAATGGTCAAAAGAATTTACAAAGAGCATCTTGAAGCTACTTGACATGTATGTTATAATGGGCTTGTAAAGCCCATTAGGGGACAAAATATAAAGTTCTCCGTTTGGCAGAATAGAATAATGATTTATGAGCAGTCGTATAGTTGTGAAGTGACCCCGAAAAGTTAGACAATAATTTGAAGCAAAAATTGTTCAAGCAGCCGAAAGGGCTTGCTGTCTGTGAATTGCAGGCGGCAAGCCCTTTAGCTTTGCCTTGATCCTGCGGTTGTTGTAGTAATCCAGATATTCGATCAGTTCCTGTTTGAAGTGTTCCATGGATTGAAATTCTTGCAGATATAACAGTTCACTTTTGAGCAGTCCGAAGAAATTTTCTATCACAGCATTGTCCAGACAGTTTCCCTTGCGGCTCATGCTCTGTCGGATCCCCTTCTCGCGAAGCATCCGCTGGTACTGCTTGTGTTGATATTGCCAACCCTGATCAGAGTGGAGAATCAGACGTGTTCCGGCCGGGATCTTTGCAAACGCCTCGTCCAGCATGGTGGTTACCATGCTGAGTACAGGATGATCCGATATGGTGTAACTGACCAGATCGCTGCTGTGCAGATCGAGAATCGGGGACAGGTAGAGCTTCTCTCCAAACAGGCTGAACTCCGTCACATCCGTGACCCATTTCTGATTCGGCTTTTCGGCATGGAAATCCCGATTTAGCAGATTTGGTGCGATTTTGCCCACTTCTCCCTTATAAGAGCGATACTTCTTCATCCTGACACGGCAAACTAAGCCCAACTCTTTCATAAGCCGCTGGACAGTCTTGTGGTTCACAGAGAATTTACGCTTGCGAAGTTCTGCCGTGATCCGGCGATAGCCGTACCGGCCCCTGTTTTCGTGGTAAATCGTTGTGATTTCTTCCTTAACAGATGCATATTTGTCTTCTTTCTGCATCTGCTTCAAATGATAGTAGAAAGTTGCACGGGGCAGTTGAGCGATTGAGAGCAGAATACTGAGTGCGTGTTTTTGCCTTAGCTTCTGAACTACCAGCGTTTTTTGTGCTGGCGTCGCTCGTCTTCCAAAACCAAGGCTTGCAAATTTTTTAGGTAATCGTTCTCCGCACGCAGTCGCTGCACTTCGGCCAGCAGATCTTCTTCTACCTGCTTCGGCAGCTGCTTTGGCGGGCGACCCTTACTGCTGCGGCCACGCCGTTCGACGGCAAAGCCTTCCGGCCCTTCCTCCAGATAGATTCGCTCCCATGATTTGATTCGATCTCTGCTGTTTACCTCAAATCTACGACAGGTTTCGCTGTAACTTAATTTCTCTTCCTGCATGGTTTCAATCACCAGTTTTTTGAATTCCGGCGTATATCGTTTGTTTGGTACTCCTTTTGGCATAGAAAAACACCCCACTTATTAGATAGTATACCATACTGTCTAACAAATGGGGTGCAGTTCAGTGGGTGGGTCTGCCTGGTTGATTCGTTCTTCAGCTCCCTCCGGGAGGGGGCTCCGCCCGCAGGCGGTGGAGGGAGAGAGCATTACCAAATTATCAGCTGCTAAACTCTCCCTCCGGCGCTTCGCGTCATCTCCCCCGTACCGGGGGAGTCTGTCTCGCAGGGGGAGACTTTCTCAAATTAGAACGCCACTTTCTTGGCGATATAGTCCTTCAGCTCACTGATGGGCATACGGACCTGCTCCATGGTGTCGCGGTCGCGGACGGTCACGCAGCCGTCGGCCTCGACCTTGTCGTCGCCGACAGTCTGAAAGTCCACGGTGATGCACAGCGGGGTGCCGATCTCATCCTGGCGGCGGTAACGCTTGCCGATGGAGCCGGCGTCGTCGTAGTCGACCATAAAGTCCTTGGCCAGCTCGTTACGGATCTCCATGGCCTTGTCGCCCAGCTTCTTGGACAGGGGCAGCACGGCGCACTTGAAGGGAGCCAGGAACGGATGCAGATGCAGGACGGTGCGGACATCCTCCTTGCCCTTGCTGTCGGTCAGGTGCTGTTCGTCGTAGGCTTCGCACAGGAAGGCCAGGGCCACACGGTCGCAGCCCAGGGAGGGCTCGATGACGTAGGGGATGTAGTGCTCGTTGGTCTCGGGGTCGAAGTACTCCAGGCTCTTGCCGGAAGCCTCCTGGTGGCGGCTCAGGTCGTAGTTGGTACGGTCGGCAATACCCCACAGCTCACCCCAATCAGTGAACGGGAAGGCATACTCAATATCGGTGGTGGCGCGGCTGTAGAAAGCCAGCTCAGCGGCTTCGTGGTCACGCAGGCGCAGGTTTTCTTCCTTGATGCCCAGGGACAGCAGCCAGTTCTTGCAGAAATCTTTCCAGTAGGCGAACCACTCCAGGTCAGTGTCGGGCTTGCAGAAGAACTCGCACTCCATCTGCTCGAACTCACGGGTACGGAAGGTGAAGTTGCCCGGGGTGATCTCGTTACGGAAAGCCTTGCCCACCTGGCAGACGCCGAAGGGCAGCTTGCGGCGGGTGGTGCGCTGGATGTTGGCAAAGTTCACGAAGATGCCCTGTGCGGTCTCGGGGCGCAGATAGCAGGTGGAGGAGGAATCCTCGGTAACGCCGATGGCGGTCTTGAACATCAGGTTGAACTTGCGGATGGGGGTAAAGTCATGCTTGCCGCAGACGGGGCAGACGACCTCATCATGGCTGGCGATGAATGCGTCCATCTCGTCAAAGGTCATGGCGTCGACGTCGACGTTCTTGCCCTGCTCACACTCAGCGATCAGCTTATCGGCGCGGTGGCGGCTCTTGCAGGCACGGCAGTCCAGCAGGGGATCGGAGAAGCTGGCCACGTGGCCGGTCGTCACCCAAGTCTGGGGGTTCATCAGGATAGCGGCATCCAGGCCGACGTTATACGGGCTTTCCTGCACGAATTTCTTCAGCCAGGCCTTTTTGACGTTGTTCTTGAACTCAACGCCCAGGGGGCCGTAGTCCCAGCTGTTGGCCAGGCCGCCGTAGATCTCGCTGCCGGGGTAGATGAAACCGCGGTTTTTGCACAGGTTGACAATCATGTCAAGGGTCTTTTCACTGTTCTTCATACATAAACTCCTTCCGCATGGCTGGCTGCCACACAAAGCGATTTTTTCCCACCGCGCCGGACGTTTTCCGACACGATATGGCCATTATACCATAGTAGAGGGCAGGGGACAAGGCAGTTTGAGGAAAAAAAGCCGCTATTATGCCTCCCTCTGGGAGGGAGAGAGCCTTGCCTTAAGCTCTCTCCCCCACCCGCTTCACGGGAGCCCCCTCCCTGGGGGGCCGATGAGGTACAATTATAACAACACCGCCGCAATCTTCTTGGCCAGCTGGGTCAGTTCGGCGCGGGTCAGGGTCTTGTCGGCGGCCAGGCGGGCCAGCTCGGCCTGCACGCGGTCGATCTTGTGCGCAGGGATGCCGATACGCGCCAGCTCCTTTTGGGTAAAGGGCGGCTCGTTTTGCTTCTGTCCCAGCCGCGATGCCGCCAGCGGGTCCACGCCCCACAGCACTTTTGCCATATGTAAGCCCTCCTGTTTGTGGTAAACGTCCAAAATTTGTGCAGGTTTATCGATATTATACCAAAAAAGGCAGCAAAGCGCAAAGGAAAAGCACTGGGTTTTGCGGGCAGTTTATCGTACTGTAAAATCCTTTTTGGCTGGCAAAACACTCCGCCGGGGCGGCGACCTCGACGGATTGTCATATTGACGATGTCCATTTTTGTATATTTTACTAAAAAATCGCTCACCCTGTCCAAAAAATTCAAAAAACTGTTTCTTTTGTGAAAGAAAAAAGCTATAATCTAAGTAACTAATTGGAATAGAACCGCGCCCGCTGCCGGGCACGGAGGATTTTTGAGGTGACCACTGATGGTTTATACAATGTTTGATCCCAAACTGCTGGACGGCGTGCAGACCGTGCATTTCATCGGCTGCGGCGGCTCCGGCACCTATCCGCTGATCCAGATCCTGCACAGCCAGGGCTATGCGATCACCGGTTCGGACGTAGAGGAGACCAAGAACACCGAAGCCGAACGTGCGCTGGGCGTGCGGGTGTTTATCGGCCACGATGCCGCTAACGTGGGCAATGCGCAGCTGGTCGTTTACAGTGCCGCCATCCATGACGACAACCCCGAGCTGCAGGCCGCCCGTGCCCGCGGCATCAAAGCGGTGGAGCGCAGCGTGCTGCTGGGCTACATCAGCCGCAGCCATCCGCAGAGCGTCGGCGTAGCCGGCACCCATGGCAAGACCACCACCTCCGGCATGATCACCACCATGCTGGAGCTGGCCGGCAAGGACCCTGCTGCCGTTATCGGCGGCAAGCTGCCCCTTATCGATGGTTACGGCAAGGCCGGCAACGGCCAAAGCGTCGTTATCGAAGCCTGCGAGTACCACGAGACCTTCCTGCACCTGACCAGCGCAGTCGGCGTGATTCTGAACATTGACAACGACCATCTGGAATATTACGGCACCATGGGCCAGCTGAAACTGGCCTTCCAGAAGTTTGCGCTGCTGTCCCGCACGGTGGTCTTTAACATGGACGACCGCAACACGATGGACGTGGTCAGCTCCATCGACCGCCCGGTGGTCAGTTTCGGCATCCACGAGGAAGCCCGCATCCGTGCCATCAATATCAAGGAGTACAAGCCCGGTTTCTTTGAGTTCGACGTGCTGGAGCTGGGTGAGCCGTTCGCCCACCTGCAGTTGGGCGTGCCCGGTTACCATAATATTTATAATGCGCTGGCCATGTGCGCCTGTGTGCGCCCCCTGCACCTGAAGCCCGAGGATGCCGTGCGCGCTGCTGCTGAGTTCCACGGCACCGGCCGCCGCTTTGAGATCAAGGGCGAGTGCAACGGTGCGGTCATCGTGGACGACTACGCCCACCATCCCACCGAGCTGGCCGCCACCCTGGCCACCGCCAAGGAGATGGGCTATGAGCGCGTGATCGCCGTGCACCAGCCGTTCACCTACAGCCGCACCAAGATGCTGATGGATGACTTTGCCAAGGTTCTGAGTGTGGCGGATCAGGTGGTGCTGCTGCCGATCATGGGCAGCCGCGAGAAGGATGACGGCAGCGTGAAGAGCGAGGATCTGGCCGCCAAGATTCCCGGCAGCATCGTGGTCGACGGGCTGGAATCCGCCGCCGAGTGGGTGAAAAAGAACGCCCACAAGGGCGACCTGGTCGTCTGCATGAGCTGCGGCGACCTGTACAAAGCCGCTGACATGATGGTTGGCAAATAAGTTTTCCCGCACAGGCTGCCCAGCCGGGCGGCCTGTTTTTGTAGAGTACGCGGGCGGATGCAAGCATCTGCCCCTACAGATCAACGGCAACTATATCATTCATTATTGTAAAGGAGCCTCTCCCATGAACCAGCACTTTCTACAGCTGTATGCCGACTTTATCGTTAAGGTGGGCGTCAATGTGCGCCCGCGGCAAAATTTTATCGTGCGCTGCCCGGTCACGATGCCGGACTTCGCCCATGCCTGCGTCCGCGCCGGTTATGAGGCGGGTGCCAAGACCGTCGTTGTCCGCTGGGAGGACGACAAGCTGACCCGCCTGAACATGGAAATGGCCGACGAAAAAGATCTGACCGCCATGAAGCCCTACGAGCTGCGCAGCTACCTCGACTATGCCGAGGACCCGGACGGCTGCTGCACGCTGGCCATCCATGCCGAGGATCCCGAGGCCCTGGCCGGGCTGGATGCCGGCAAGCTGAACCGTGTCAGCCTGGCCCGCCGCACCTTCCTCAAGCCCTGGCAGGAGTACACGATGAACGACCGCGTGCAGTGGTGCGTGGCCGCCGTGCCCGCCCCGAGCTGGGCCGCGAAAGTCTTCCCTGAGCTGCCGGTGGAGGAAGCCGTCGAGAAGCTGTGGCAGGTCATTTTTGACGTCTGCCGCGTTTCCACCGGCGACCCCGTCACTGCCTGGCAGGAGCATGTTGCCAAGACCAAAGCCCGCCGCGACCAGCTGAATGCCTGGAACCTGGACCATGTGCACATCGTCAGCTCCAACGGCACCGACCTGACCGTCGGCCTGGCCGACGACGCCACCTGGGAGGGTGCTTCCAGCAAGACAGACGGCGGTATTGAGTTCATCGCCAATGTGCCCACCGAGGAAGTGTTCTGCGCACCCCACCGCGAGCGGGTCAACGGCACGGTCTACGGCACCAAGCCTTACGTGTACAACGGCCAGCTGATCGAGGGCTGGCACGTCACCTTTAAGGACGGCAAGGTCGTTGAGCATGGTGCCGAGAAGAACGCCAGCCTGCTGGCCGAGCTGCTCTCCACCGATGAGAACTCCAACCGCATCGGAGAGGTGGCCTTCGTGCCCGCCTCCAGCCCCATCAACCGCAGCGGCGTGCTGTTCTTCAACACGCTGTTTGACGAGAACGCCGCCTGCCACATTGCCTTTGGCGCAGGCTACCCCACCAACATCAAGGGCGGAAGCGCCATGACCCGTGCCCAGCTGATGGAAAAGGGCCTGAACGACTCCGCCATCCACGAGGACGTGATGATCGGTGCCCCCGACACCCACATCACCGGTACCACCAAAGACGGCCAGGAAGTCACCATCTTTGTAAACGGTGAATGGGCATTTTAAGATGATCGGACCTGCCAAAACGCAAACTGCGCAAAATATGTGCGGCCTAATGGGCGCAGGATGGGCTTTTTTGCCGTGTGGGGGTTGCATTTTGTGCGCGGGTGTGGTATATTCTTATTGTTCGATGATGATTTTATTGGAAAGTGGGCCGCAAGGTCCGCTTTCTTTTTATGATGGGAGCAAATTTCATGGCAAAACAGCAAAACAGCGGCGGCGCCGTCAAAACGGTCGAAGCCCTGGCACGTCCCGTTGTCGAAGGCATGGGCCTTCGCCTGTGGGATGTCCGCTTTGAGAAGGAAGGCCCAGACTGGTTCCTGCGCATCCTGATCGACCGCGACGAGCCGCTGGACACCGACACCTGCGAGGCCGTTTCCCGCGCGATCGATCCGCTGCTGGACGAGGCAGACCCCATTGAGCAGAGCTACTACCTCGAAGTCGGCAGCCCGGGATTGGGCCGCCGTCTGACCCGCCCGGAGCATTACGAGGCACTCAAGGGTCAGAAGTGCGCTGCCCACCTCATCCGCCCGGACGAGGCCGGCCGCCGCGACATTGAGGGCATCCTGCAGGGGCTGGATGCCGACGGCAACGCCACTTTGGTGAACGGGGAAGAGACCTACACCTTCCCCGTAAAGATGGCGGGCTATGTCAAGCTGTGTGACGACGAAAATCTGTTCGATTGACGATCGACTGAAACCTATCGACTGCAACATATAATTGGGAGGAAACCAAAAAATGGCTACTGCAAACAACGAATTTTTTGAGGCTCTCGCTGCGCTGGAAAAGGAGCGCGGCCTGCCTGAGGACTATCTGGTCGAAAAGATCAAGGCCGCAATCGTCATCGCTGTGAAGAAAGACTACGAGGTCGAGGACGACAACGTTGTCGTGGACATCGACCCCGAGATCGGCGCTTTCCGCGCCAGCCTGCTGCGCGACATCGTGGAGGAAGTCGAGAACCCCCACACCCAGGTCAGCCTGGAGGACGCCCAAAAGGTCCGCAAGAGCTACAAGGTCGGCCAGCGCATGGTCACCCCGCTGAAGACCAAGGAATTTGGCCGCATCGCCGCCCAGACCGCCAAGCACGTCATCCGTCAGGGCCTGCGCGAGGGCGAGCGCAACCTGCAGTGCAGCGAGATGCAGTCCCGCGCCCATGAGCTGATCACCGCCACCGTTGTTTCCGTCGACCACGAGCGCGGCAACATCGTGCTGGATCTGGGCAAGGGCGGCTCTGCCGTGCTGCCCCGCAACGAGCAGGTCCCCGGCGAGAGCTTCAACGAAGGCGACACCGTGCAGGTCTATGTCGTGGACGTGCTGGCTACCGACCGCGGCCCCCGCGTGACCATCAGCCGCACCCATCCCGGCCTGGTCAAGCGCATGTTTGAGCTGGAAGTTCCCGAGATCTACGACGGCACCGTCGAGATCAAGGCCATCGCCCGCGAGGCTGGTGCCCGCACCAAGCTGGCCGTCTGGAGCAAGAATCCCGACGTTGACCCCGTCGGCGCCTGCATTGGTGCCCGCGGCGCCCGCGTGGAGAAGATCGTCCAGGAGCTGAACGGCGAGAAGATCGATGTCATCCGCTGGAGCGAGGACATCACCGAGTTCATCTCTGCCGCCCTGTCTCCGGCCAAGGTCGTCAAGGTCGAGCTGCTGCCCGGCGAGACCAAGAGCTGCCGCGTCACCGTGCCCGACCACCAGCTGAGCCTGGCCATCGGCAACAAAGGCCAGAACGTCCGCCTGTGTGCCCACCTGACCGGCTACAACATTGACATCCGCCCCGAATCCGGCTACTACGGCGAGGACGAGGAGTAAAAGCTAGCCGCCCAGCGGTTACCATATTTTAGAAAAGAGGTCGGCTACTTGCAGCAGCAAAAGCAAAAGAAAATCCCGGTACGCCGGTGCGTTGGATGCAATGCCCAGCGCCCCAAGCGTGAACTGGTCCGCGTAGTGCGCAGTCCCGAAGGGGAGATCAGCATTGATCTGCGCGGCAAAGCGCCGGGCCGCGGCGCCTACTTGTGCCCCTCGGCCGCCTGCCTTGCCAAAGCGCGCAAGGCCAAACGGCTGGAACGCACCTTTGAGGTCCCCATCCCGGACGGCATCTATGACCGCCTGACCGAGGAGATCCAGTGTGCGGAACAAAGCGCAAAGGAGGCGGCAGACCATGGCGAATGAACAGCACCCGCTGATGGGTGCCCTGGGGCTGTGCCGCAAGGCCGGCAAGCTGCTGCACGGGTATGACCGCGTACAGGAAAACGCCCTGCGCGGCAAGGTTGCACTGGTGCTGCTGACGGCTGACGCCAGCGAACGCACCGTCAAGCATATGAAGGAAGCCTGCGAGGGCATCGTTGCCTGTGAGCAGATCCCTCTGACCAGCGCCCAGCTGGCTATGCTTACCCCGAAACCCGCCGCCGTGTTCGGCATTACCGACGAACACCTTGCGCAGCTGTGCGCAAAACATCTTACCTGATAAGGAGGACCACAATCTATGGATTTTAAATACAAGATCGCTGATGTTGCCAAGGAGTTCGGCGTACCCACCAAGAAAGTGATCGAGACCGTAGCCCCCATTACCGGCGAGAGCTACAAGACCGGCAGCACCTTTGGTGAAAAGGAACTGAATCTGCTGCTGGAGACCCTGACCCGCGAGAATGCCGAGGGCAGCCTGGATGCCTACCTGGCCAGCGGCGCCAAGGAAGAGCCCGCCCCGGCCCCGAAGGCCCCCGTTGAGAACAAGAAGCCCGCTGCCGAGGCCAAGAAGCCTGAGCAGAAGCCCGCCCCGAAGGCCGAGGAAAAGAAGCCCGAAGCCAAGAATGCGGAAGAGAAAAAGCCGGAGAGCAAGAAGGACCGCAAGGCCGAGAACAAGCCTGCCGAGAAGCGCAGCGAAAAGCGCGTTACCCTGCAGGAGCTGGCCGCCGACACCGGCATCAAGGAGCCTGTCAAGGCTGTGGAGCAGGTGCAGGTCAACCGTGCCCAGGTGTCTGTTGACACCCGCACCGTCGACGTGAACGTGGATAAGTTCAACGCCCGCTACGACGACCTGGCCGACAGCCGCAACATGCCCAACAAGCGCAAGAACCAGCCCACCGGCAAGAAAGAAAAGTTCAACAACCGCAACAACCGCCGCGGCCAGCAGTTCGGCCGCCGCCGTGAGACCGAGGCTGAGCGCCTGCAGCGCATCCAGCTGGAGAAGGCCCGCAACGCGCAGCTGAAGATCTCCATCCCCGATGAGATCACCGTCGGCGAGCTGGCTGCCCGCCTGAAGCAGACCGCTGCCAAGGTCGTTGCCAAGTTCATGCAGATGGGCGAGATGCACGCCATCTCCGATGTCGTCGATTTCGACACCGCCGCCCTGATCGCTGAGGAGTTCCACGCCAAGGTCGAGCACGAGGTCCATGTCTCCATCGAGGAGCGCCTGTTTGTACAGGAAGAGGACAACGCAGCTGATCTGGTCGAGCGTCCGCCGGTCGTCGTGGTCATGGGCCACGTTGACCACGGCAAGACCTCCATCCTGGATGCCATCCGTAAGTCCAACGTCACCAAGGGCGAGGCCGGCGGCATCACCCAGGCCATCGGTGCTTACCAGGTCAAGAGCGGCGATAAGCTCATCACCTTCCTGGACACCCCCGGCCACGAGGCTTTCACCGCCATGCGTGCCCGCGGCGCCAACATGACCGATATTGCGGTTCTGGTCGTTGCAGCCGATGACGGCATCATGCCCCAGACTATCGAATCCATCAACCACGCCAAGGCTGCCAATGTCAAGCTGATCGTTGCCATCAACAAGATGGATAAGCCCACCGCCAACCCGGAGCGCGTGAAAGAGCAGCTGACCAAGTACGAGATCGTGCCCGAGGATTGGGGCGGCGATGTTGCCTGCATCCCTGTCTCTGCCGTCACCGGTATGGGCATCAGCGACCTGCTGGAGCGCATCGCGCTGGAGGCCGAGGTCATGGAACTGAAGGCCAACCCCAGCCGCCGCGGCAAGGGTGCTGTCGTCGAAGCCCGCCTGGACAAGGGCCAGGGCCCCATCGCCACCCTGCTGGTGCAGAACGGCACCCTGCATAAGGGCGACTGCCTGATCGCCGGCACCTCCGTCGGCCGCGTGCGTACCATGCGCGACGACAAGGGCCGCGAGATCACCGAGGCCGGTCCTTCCACCCCCGTCGAGATCACCGGCCTGACCGAAGTGCCCGAAGCCGGCGAGCTGTTCGAGGCTGTTGAGGACGAGCGCCTGGCCCGTGAGCTGGCCGACAAGCGTACCGCCGAGGCCAAGGAAAAGCAGTTTGCCGCTTACACCAAGGTCACCCTGGATAACCTGTTCGACCAGATGGCCGCCAACGATATGAAGGAGCTGCCCATCGTCGTCAAGGCTGACGTCCAAGGCTCCGCCGAGGCCGTGAAGCAGAGCCTCGAGAAGATCTCCAACGACGAGGTCCGCGTCCGCGTGATCCATGCTGGCGTCGGCGCCATCTCCAAGTCCGACGTTTCTCTGGCTGACGCTTCCAACGCCATCATCATTGGCTTCAATGTCCGTCCCGATGCCGTTGCCAAGGCTGAAGCCGAGCAGACCGGCGTTGAGATGCGTATGTACCGCGTCATTTACGATGCTATCAACGATGTTTCCGACGCTATGAAGGGCATGCTGGCCCCGAAGGTGCGCGAAGTTGCCCTGGGCGAGGCTCAGGTCCGCCAGGTCTACAAGATCTCCAGCGTTGGCACCGTTGCCGGCTGCCGTGTTACCGACGGCAAGATCACCCGCGATGCCCAGCTGCGCCTGGTACGTGACGGCATCGTCATCTGTGAGGATTCCATCGCCAGCCTGAAGCGTTTTAAGGACGACGCCAAGGAAGTGGCCGAGGGCTTTGAGTGCGGCATCACGCTGGCCAAGTTCCAGGACATCAAGGAAGGCGACGTCTTCGAGTGCTTCAAGATGGAAGAGTACCGCGACTAAGAGGGAAACAAATCTATGCCTACCAAAAACCATGGCCGTATGGCCCAGGATATGAAGCGGGAGCTGATCGCCATTATCGGCGAGATGAAGGACCCCCGCATTACGGGCGGTCTGCTGACGGTGACCCGTCTGGACGTAACGCCCGATCTTGACCAGGCGAAAGTTTATATCAGCGTAATGGGCCGCGAGGGCGGCCCTGCGCCGGTCGTCAAGGCGCTGAACAAGGCTTCCGGGCATGTCCGTACCGAGGTCAGCCGCCGTATGCACATCCGCAAGGCACCGCGCTTTGTCTTTGTAGCCGATGAGGGCGCTGCTTACGCCGCCCACATCAACAAACTGCTGGACGAACTGGCGGTCGCGGAGGGCGGCGACGCGGAGTAAGCGTCTTACGCAGTTGTAATATCTTCTGGAAAAGAGGAACCCTATGACTCAGAATGTAGACCGCGAGACCGTTGTTTCGCGCCTGCTGGGCACCGATGACATCTTGATTCTGTGCCACAAAAACCCGGACGGCGATACCATCGGCTCGGGCGCTGCGCTGTGCAAGGCACTGCAGCACCTGGGCAAGACCGCCGCTGTGCTGTGCAGTGATCCCATTCCTGCCATGTATGATTACATGCAGATCACCGTGTACGACGGCAGCTTCACCCCCGCCTTTGTGGTGGCGGTGGACGTGGCTGGTATCCAGCTGTTCGGCGACCACAATAACATCCAGGATTACGCCGAGCATGTCGACCTGTGCATCGATCACCACGGCTCCAACAGCGGCTACGCCTACGAAACGCTGGTGGACGACCACGCGGCTGCAGCCGCCGAGCTGCTGACCGAGCTGATCCCCCAGATGGGCGTGGAGCTTACGCCGGAGATTGCGGCCTGCCTGTACACCGGCGTGGCCACTGACACGGGCTGCTTCCGCTTTACCAACACCACGGCCAACACCCACCTGGCAGCTGCCAAGCTGATCGAGGCCGGGGCCGATGTGGAAAAGCTGAATGAACGCCTGTTCGAGTGCCGCTCTCATGCACGCATCCAGGCCGAAAAAATGGCGCTGGAAAGTCTGGAATTCTACTACGAGGACCGCTGCGCCCTCATCTGCCTGACCTGGGATCAAATCCAGGCCGCAGGTGTGGCCGGGGCTGAGTTGGAGGATTTGACCAGCATTCCGCGTTCCATCGAGGGCGTGGAGGTCGGCCTGACCCTGCGCCAGCAAAAGGACGGCAGCTACAAGATCAGCGTGCGCACCGGCCACGACACCAACGCCTGCAACATTGCACGGCGCCTAGGCGGCGGCGGGCACCCCCGTGCTGCCGGGTGCGAGATCAGCGGCAATCTGGACAACGCCAAGCATGCCATCCTGGAAGAAGTCAAAAAGGAACTGGACCGCGCTGAGGCGGAGAAGAACAGCTTAGAGCAGTAAATTTTGCCATCTGTTTGTAGGGGTCGATGCTCGCGTCCGCCCCTACAGAATCACGGCAGGCAAGACTGCTTTATAATCGAAACAGAAAAGGAACCCTGCGTATGCAAACGCCAAACGGCATTTTGCCCGTGGATAAGCCCGCAGGCTGGACCAGCTTTGATGTGCTGGCGAAGCTGCGCGGCGCTTTGGGCACTCGCAAGCTGGGGCACTCGGGCACACTGGACCCTATGGCGACCGGTGTGCTCGCCGTGTTTATCGGCAAAGCCACCGCGGCTGCCGACCGTCAGCTGAACCACGATAAAACCTACGAAGCTACGATCCGCTTGGGCCTGCGCACCGATACCGGCGACATCACCGGCACGGCGCTGGAAACAGCCCCCGTCACAGTAGGGGAAAGCGAACTGAAAGCCGTGCTGCCCCAGTTCACCGGTGAGTTGATGCAGCTGCCGCCGATGTACTCAGCGGTCAAAATCAACGGCCAGCCGTTGTATAAGGCCGCACGCAAGGGCCAGACTGTCGAGCGCACGCCCCGGCCCATCACTGTGTACAGCATTGAATATCTGGGCAGCCCCGCCCCCGGCGATTATACCCTGCGGGTGAGCTGCTCCAAGGGCACCTATATCCGCGCGTTGGCCGAGGACATCGGCACAGCCCTGGGTGTGCCCGCCACGCTGGCCGCGTTGCGCCGCACCCAGGCCGGAGAATTTGGCATCGAACAGTGCCATACATTGCCGGAGATTTTAGCTGCCGCCGAGAGCGGTGCGCTGGAATCGAACGGCTGGATGCTGCCGATCGAGACCGTGTTTGCACCGCTGCCCCAGCTGCATGTGGACAATGCCGTGAAAAAGCACCTGCTGAACGGCTGTCCTACCAGCCATTATCCCGCCGAGGACGGCCGCTACCGCGTGTACGGCCCGGACGGAGCGTTCTTAGGGCTGGCGGCCATCGCCGGCGGCGTACTGAATGTAGAAAAACTATTTTGCGAAAGGGACTGAACGCCCATGCAAATTTACCACACCTTGACCCCGGCCCCCGCCCCGCAGGACAGTGCCGTTGCGCTGGGGTATTTTGACGGCGTACACTCCGGGCACCGCGCCGTGCTGGGCGCTGCCGTTACCTATGCGGCGCAACATGGCCTGACTGCCGCTGCTTTTACCTTTGAGCTGCCCGGCAACAACAGCCTGAAGGGCGGGCGTATCCTCTCACTGGCGCAAAAGCACACCCGCGTGGCCCAGCTGGGTATCGCCCAGTATTGGGAGCCATCCTTTGAGGAGTTCCGCGCCCTCTCGCCGGAGGATTTTGTCCGCCGTGTGCTGGTGGACTGCTTCCATGCAAAGGCGGTCTTCTGTGGCGACAACTTTACCTTTGGCGCTTACGCCGCAGGCAATGTAGCGCTGCTGGAGCAGCTCTGTGCCCCCTACGGCATCACCGTAGACGTAGTGCCCATGGCCCAGTACGGCGGGCAGACCGTGTCGTCCACCCGCATCCGCGCCGCGCTGGAGGAGGGCCGCCTGGACGACGCCAACGCCATGCTGGGCAAGCCCTACGCCATTGATTGGGCTGTGACCCACGGCAAGGGCATTGGCAGCGGCAAGCTGGGCACGCCTACCATCAATCAGAACTATCCGGCCGAGGCTCTGCAGCCCTGCACCGGCGTGTACCTGACACGGATTCTACTGGACGGGCAGTGGCGGCCCGCCGCCACCGGCATCGGCCGCCGCCCCACCGTGGACAGCAGCGCCAATGCCGCCGTCACCTGTGAGACCTTTGTGCCGGACTACGTGGGCAACGTCTACGGCCAGACCCCGCTGCTGGAGTTCCATAAATATTTGTGCCCGGTACGCAAGTTTAACTCCATGGACGAGCTTGCTGCCTTGATCCACCACGCCGCCGAGGAAAGCAAGGCTTACTTCGCGGCGCACAAGTAAATGAGGAATGATTATGCCCACTTCGCCTAAAGTGTATCGTCAGAATCAAATTATGCGCAGCATACCCAGCTATATCGTTGCCATTTTCGGTGTTGTCATCTGTGGCACACTTGCTGTTTCCTCTCTGTTTTCCCTTGCGATTATGCAGTTAGGTGCTGCAGAAAATGAAATTCCCGAACAGCTTATCCTTGCCAGCCGCAATACCTTACATGTAGTACCCATCGTAATTCTGCTCAGTATTGTCTTTCTGTTTTTGAACTGCCAGAATATTTCCTGGAAAGCCGCCAATATCCTTACCCTGACAGCTGCATCCATACAGAGCATCTTAGCTCTTTGGTGGAAATTTTCTTTCAAAAGCAGCCCTGTTGCCGATCAGGGTACTTTTTGGGATGTAGCCACCGTCCTTGCCGGACAGCGTTCTTCCAATGATGCATTTATCGATTACCTGCGATATTGGCCCTTTCAGGCAGCTGCCGGTATGACCGGAGAGCCTTTTGCCCGCCTGTTTCATGGCAGCTATGGTGCTTGGCAGATTTTCAACTGTATCTGTGTGGGTGGCTGCGTTATTTTGCTCTGCTGTATCTGTGGCCGTATTGCGGGCTCTGCGCAGGCCAAGGCCTGCTGTGCGGTTTTGGTAACCGGCTTTTTTCCGCTTTCCATGTATTCCACCTTCATTTATGGCACATTGTCAGGCTCGGCGGCTGCTTTGCTGGGTATTTATGCGGTTATTCGCCAATGCACCACTACCCATAGCAAAAAGCCCGCTTTTGCATGGTGGCTTGTTGCCGTAATCTCTCTTACTGCGGCTATTACCTTCTATACGGGCATGCAGATTTTCCTCGTTGCCGCTGTACTGATTCTGCTGACAACCGGCTTCCTGCAAAAAGAGCACAGGACCTGTATCCCCGCAGCACTGCTTCTGCTTGTTCTTGCGCTCAGCTTCCAGCATGGTTGGCAGGTTCTTGCCTTACATCGTCTGGGAATGGGAAATGAGCCGGGCTGCCCGATTCTGCCCCGCATTGCAATGGGTGTAGATGCCTATACAACTGTAACCCCCGGATTTTACAATTGCTTGAATGCCAGTTTTTACTACGGAAGTAATTTTACCCCTTCCATTGCAAATAAAAATGCTTCCGACTATATAGTAAAGTGTTTGAATGAGTTATGGACTTCTGGACGTTTTGCGCCATTTTTCTATGAGAAAACTGCAGACCAATGGCTGGAGCCCTGGTTCGGCTGCCTGACCATGAATAATCCCAGTATCTTCTGTGAGCAGAAATGGCTTGCCCACGCCCTGACGGACGGCGGACTTTTTTCCCCTATACACACCTGGCTCAGCATGCTTCTTTCCGTTATTTATGTGTGGAGTACTGTCGGTATTGTTGCTTTGCTGCGCAGGAAAAAGCAGCAGGTCTGGCAGCTGAGCCTTGTCGTGTGCCTGATTGGCGGCTTTCTGTTCCAATTGGCCGCAGAAGCCAAGGCTCGCTACTGTCTGCCTTATTATTTATGCTGTTTCCCGCTGGCTGCTGCAGGACTATCCTTTACGGCAAAGCATATACGCAGCCGCCGCCAGAGGGCCACTGCAAAATAATTGTAAAATACCTGCATCCTGCCCCTTGTAATTTGGGGGAGGGTATGGTATACTTATGACTGTTACCGTGGCTCGGTTTGGGGCGTATGCCTCTAGGGTTCCAACTACCCCTTACTGCGCTTTCGGCAAATCCATATTTTTTTGAAAGAGGTATTTACCATGAGCCAGAAATCTGCTATCGATAAGCAGCCCATCATCGCCAAGGCAGCCATCCACGAGGGTGACACCGGTTCTCCGGAGGTCCAGGTTGCTCTGCTGACCGCTCGTATCAACCACTTGACCGAGCATCTGAAGACCAACAAGCATGACAACCACAGCCGCCGCGGCCTGTTCAAGATGGTCGGCCGCCGTCGTAATCTGCTGGCCTACCTGCAGAAGAAGGACATCAACCGTTACCGTGCCCTGATCGCTGAGCTGGGTCTGCGCAAGTAATTTCCGCAAAAACGGGCAGGGTGCATATGCACCTTGCCCGTTCTTTTTATAGTAACCCCTGTTCTAGCATCCCTTATTATGGACGAAGGCCGCCTCGCCACTGCCGTTTTGCGCAGTAAATCGAGCACCCAAGCATCTGGCTTGGCTGCTGGCTTTATTGCTCAAAACCGGGGTGCGGTCCGGCCACGACATATCATCCCAAACGAAGGAGAAAACCTATGGCTTACGAATTTGCTTCCCGGCTGGAAACCTTCCCCAAGTACCGCAAATTTGAGACGACCTTTGCAGGCCGCCCCTTTGTGGTCGAGACCGGCAAAATGTGCGGTCTGTCCAACGGCAGCGCCATGATCCGCTACGGCGAGACCTGCGTGCTGTGCAACGTCACCATGAGCGACAAGCCCCGTGACGGCGTTGATTTCTTCCCCCTGAGCGTGGAGTTTGAGGAAAAGCTGTACGCCGCCGGCCGTATTCCCGGCAGCTTTATGCGCCGTGAGGGCCGCCCTGGTGAGCATGCCATCCTGTCCTCCCGCGTGGTCGACCGCCCCATCCGCCCGCTGTTCCCCAAGGATATGCGCAACGATGTCTGCGTGACCATGACCGTCATGAGCCTGGACCCCGATTGCTCTGCTGAAATATCCGGCATGAACGGTGCCTCTCTGGTCATCGCCATGTCTGATATTCCCTGGGGCGGCCCCATCGCCGGTGTGTCCGTCGGTCTGGTGGACGGCGAGATCGTGCTGAACCCCACCAAGGAGCAGCGCGAGCACAGCGACCTGTCCCTGACCCTGGCTGCCAGCGAGGAGAAGATCGTTATGATCGAGGCCGGCGCCAACGAGGTCGACGAGGAGACCATGATGAAGGCCATCCGCGCCGGTCACGAAGAGATCAAGAAGATGCTGGCCTTTATCAACAGCATCGTGGCCGAGATCGGCAAGCCGAAGAAGGGCTTTACCCCCGTGGAACTGGATCATGCCCTGCTGGCCGACGTGTACGCCAAACATCTGGACGAAGTCAAGGTCGCCATGGACACCGACGACAAGAACGTCCGCGACGCCGCTATGCTGCCCATCATGGATGCCATCGCTGCCGAGCATCCCGACCTGACCGCCTCTGACCTGGATCTCATCAGCTACAAGCTGCAGAAGAAGGTCGTGCGCACCTGGCTGCTGGAAGATGGCAAGCGTGTTGACGGCCGCGGCATCAACGAGATCCGCCCGCTGGCTGCCGAAGTCGGTCTGCTGCCCCGCGTGCATGGTTCCGGCATGTTCACCCGCGGCCAGACCCAGGTCCTGACCATCTGCACCCTGGGCTCTACCAAGGACGCCCAGCTGATGGACGACCTGTCTGACACCCAGTACAAGCGTTACATCCATCACTACAACTTCCCGCCGTATTCTGTCGGCGAGGCCCGCGCTCCCCGCAGCCCCGGCCGCCGCGAGATCGGCCACGGCAACCTGGCAGAGCGTGCCCTGATCCCCGTGCTACCTGACCAGGCTGAGTTCCCGTACACCATCCGCTGCGTGTCTGAGGTCCTGTCCTCCAACGGCTCCACCTCTCAGGCATCCATCTGCGGTTCCACCCTTGCTCTGATGGACGCCGGCGTGCCCATCAAAGCACCGGTTGCTGGCATCTCCTGCGGCCTGATCACCGACGGTGACCCGCTGCACGGCGGCCGCTGGATGACCATGCTGGACATCCAGGGCGTCGAGGATTTCCACGGCGACATGGACTTTAAGGTCGGCGGCACCCGCCGCGGCATCACTGCCATCCAGATGGACATCAAGGTCGATGGCCTGACCTACGAAATCGTCGAGGAGGCCCTCGAGAAGTGCCGTAAGGGCCGTCTGTACATCCTGGATCAGATCATCAAGCCGGTCATTGCTGAGCCGCGCGCTGAGCTGAGCAAGTATGCGCCCAAGATGTTCAGCATGATGATCCCGGTCGACAAGATCAAGGACGTCATCGGCAAGGGCGGCAAGGTCATCCAGGAGATGTGCGCCAACTTCAACTGCAAGATCGACATTGAGGAGGACGGCCACGTCTTCATCTCTGCCATTGACCAGGATGACGCCAAGCGCGCCATTGCTACCATCAAGACCATTGTGGAGGACCCGGAGATTGGCGCCATCTACAAGGGCCGCGTGACCCGCCTGATGAACTTCGGTGCTTTCGTTGAGATCGCACCGGGCAAAGAGGGCCTGGTCCACATCTCCAAGCTGGACGATCATCGCGTCGAGCATGTGGAGGATGTCGTTGCTGTCGGCGATCCCATCTTCGTCATGGTTACGGACATCGACCAGCAGGGTCGCATCAATCTGTCCCGCAAGGACGCCCTGGCTGCCATCGCCAAGAAGCGCGCCGAGGCCGCTGCCCAACAGTGATGCCGGGGGGCTTTGTTCCTTTCTTGCAAGAAAGGAACAGAAAGAACTCTTAACAAAAATTGGGGTATCCCGTATGGGATACCCCAATTTTTCATTGAAAGTTTCTTCGGTTCCTTCTTTTCAAAGAAGGAACAAAATCTCCGGCGCCCCGCTTGACGGCGGAGCGCCGGGCGTGTATACTTAAAGTTAGAGTATAGTTTAAGGAGCGTGTCGTTCATGTACACAGTCGGAGAGATGGCGCGGATGCTGCATGTACCGGCATCGACGCTGCGCTACTATGACAAGCAGGGCCTACTGCCCTTCGTGGAGCGGTCGCCGGGCGGTATCCGCGTTTTCAAAGATAGCGACTTTGAATGGCTGCGCATCATCGAGTGCATGAAAAAAGCCGGTATGTCGTTAAAAGACATCCGCATCTACATCGAGCTGGCCGTGCAGGGGGATTCCACCATCGACGCCCGGCTGGCCATGTTCCGCCGCCAGCAGGACACCCTGCGTGCCCAGATGCAGCAGCTGCAGGACACCATGCAGGTGCTGGAATACAAGTGCTGGTACTACGAGACCGCTCAAAAGCTGGGCAGCATCGACGCTGTAAAAAACCTGCCCGACAAGGATATCCCCGCCGAAATGCAGGCCGTAAAGGCCCATTTGTGCGATTGCCCGGATGAGGAATGAGCATAGGTTCCCCTTGAGGGGAGCTACATACAACAAAAGGCCAGAGCCGAACAGCTCTGGCCTTTTCTTTATGCAAGAAGCAATTACAGCTTCTCAACAACTTCCTTGGTGTCGCGGGCGATCATCAGCTCCTCGTTGGTCTCAATGATCAGGGTGCGGACACGGGCGCCCCAGGCGGTAACTTCGACAACGTCCTTCTTCTGCTTGTGAGCATCGCGGTTCTTGTCGGTGTCGATGCGGATGCCCAGCCAATCCATGTGGTGGCAGATCTTGGCGCGGGAGTCGGCGTCATGCTCGCCGATGCCGCCCGTAAAGACGATGGCGTCCACGCCGCCCATGGCGGCAATGTAGCTGCCGATGGTCTTTTTGATCTGGTAGTTCAGCATATCGCTGGCCAGCTGTGCGCGCACGTTGCCATGCTCGGCAGCTTCCTCGACGTCGCGCTTGTCGCTGGAAACGCCGGAAACACCCAGCAGACCGGACTTCTTGTTCAGGATCTCGTCCAGCTCGTGGCCGGTGATCTCCAGGTTGTATTTCAGGTAGTTGACCACGCTGGGGTCCAGGTCGCCGCAGCGGGTGCCCATCATCAGGCCGGCCAGCGGGGTCATGCCCATGGAGGTGTCGATGACCTTGCCCTGGTCGACAGCGGCAATGGAGGAACCGTTGCCCAGGTGGCAGGTGATGAGTTTCAGGCGCTCAATGGGCTCCTCCAAAAACTCGGCGGCGCGGTGGCTGACATACTTGTGGCTGGTGCCGTGGAAGCCGTAGCGGCGCACGCCGTACTTCTCGTAGTACTCGTAGGGGATGGCGTACATGTAGGCCTTCGGGGGCATGGTGGAGTGGAAGGCCGTATCAAACACAGCGATGTTGGGCTTATCCTCGCCAAAGACCTTATAGGAAGCCTCGATACCCAGGATGGCGGCGGGGTTATGCAGGGGAGCCAGGGGACTCAGGTCATGGATAGCCTTGACGACCTCGGGGGTGATCAGGCAGCTCTCCTTGAACTTCTCGCCGCCGTGAACAACACGGTGGCCGATGGCGTCGATCTCGGAAACGCTGTCAATAACTTTGCCCTCGCCGGTGGTCATCTTCTTCACAACCTCGGCAAATGCCTCGGTGTGGGTGGGGAAGATGGCGGGCGTGGTGGCCTTGTTGCCGTTGCCCTCGTGGGTGATCATGCTGCTTTCCATACCGATGCGCTCGCACAGACCTTTGCAAAGAACCTTTTCTCCGTCCATGTCGATGAGCTGGTACTTCAGGCTGGAAGAGCCGCAGTTGATAACCAGAACTTTCATGGGGTATCCTCCTTATTTTTAAGGGCACAATTACGCCCTTTCCTTATTACAATTTTTATTATATAATGTGGTTAGTGTTTTTGCAAGGCGAGAACGCACAAATCTTGCACGTTCTTTTTTTAACAACTTGCTCAGGAGTTTTTTGCATGGAATTTGCCGGAATCATCACCGAATATGACCCTTTTCACAACGGCCATGCCGCACAGATCGCTGCGGCCAAGTCGGCGGGCGCGGGCTGTGTGGCTGTCTGCATGAGCAGCGGTGCCGTCCAGCGGGGCGGCGTGCCCGTGCTGCCCGAGAGTGTGCGGGTGTGCGCGGCGCTGGATGCCGGGGCAGATTTAGTCATTACATTGCCCGCGCCCTACGCCTGTGCCACAGCCGAGCAGTTTGCCTCCGCCGGGGTGCGGCTGCTGGCCGCGCTGGGGTGCGATACGCTGGTGTTCGGAGCCGAGGACCCCGACACCGCCCAGCTCTCGCAAGTGGCCGAGCTGCTGGCCAGGCCGGAGCTGGACGCCCTATTACGGGAACGGCTTTCCACCGGCATGACCTACGCCGCCGCACGGGCCGAAGCCGCCGACGCGCTGCTGCCAGGGGCGGGGACACTGCTGCGCACGCCCAACAACATTTTGGGCATCGAGTACTGCAAAGCCATTTTGGCGCAGGGCGCCGCCCTCACGCCGCTGGCGCTGCCCCGGCTGGGTGCAGCCCACGGCGGCGGCAGGCCGGGGGAGCACAATGGCATCCCCATGGCCAGCGCCAGCTACCTGCGCAGCCTGACGGTGGAAGATTGGGAACCCTACGTACCCCCGCGTGCGGCAGCGCTGTACACCAGGGCTGCGGCGGCGGGACTGCTGGCGGATGGAAGCAAATTTGAGGTTGCCGTGCTGGCGCTGCTGCGCGCGAAACCCGAAGCCGATTTTGCCGCCGTGCGCGGTGTGAGCGAGGGGCTGGAACACCGCCTGGCCGCTGCCGTGCGGGAGGCCACCAGCCTGGACGACCTGTACACCCGCCTAAAGACAAAACGTTACCCCCATGCGCGGCTGCGGCGGCTGGTGCTGGACGCTGCGCTGGGCATCCCCGCCGAGCTGCCTGCACCGCCCTACATCCAGGTATTGGGGGCACGCAAAACTGCGCTGTCCCGTTTAAAGCAGGCCGCGCTGCCCGCCGGGACCAGTTTAGCCGACCTGGCACGCAGCGGGGCGGAGGCCGCAAAAATCAGCGAATTGCACAGCAAAGCTGTCGATTTTTCGGCACTTTGCAGAGTCAAAACCCAGCCGATGGGACTTGCCTTTACGACCAAACCCGTGGTAATATAAAATACATATGGAGAAATGTTCGTAAAACTGTAAGATTGTTGCATTTTTAACGGGCAAAATCGGTTCGTAAAAGGAGAAGAAACCATGGCATTGCATGTAATGGATGAAGCCAACCATTGCCTTGGATGCAAAAAGCCCCGCTGCCAACAGGGCTGCCCCATCCACACCAACATCCCCGAGGTCATCCGCCTGCTGAAGGACAACAAACTGGACGACGCTGGCAAGATGCTGTTTGAGAATAACCCCCTGACCACCGTCTGCTCGCTGGTGTGCAACCACGAGAACCAGTGCGAGGGCCACTGCGTGCAGGGCATCAAGGGCGCACCTGTGCATTTCTCGGTCATCGAGAACTACATTTCCTCTACCTACGCCAGCCAGATGACCAAAGGTCCCGCCACCCCCAACGGCAAAAAGGCCGCCATCATCGGCAGCGGCCCGGCTGGTTTGACCATCGCGGTCATCCTGGCCCGCTACGGCTACGATGTGACCATTTTTGAAAGCCACGATAAGATCGGCGGCGTGCTGCGCTACGGCATCCCTGAGTTCCGTCTGCCCAAAAGTGTGCTGGACGACTTCGAGTACCGCCATCTGCGCCTGAAGGACATCAAAGTCCGCCCCAACACCGACGTGGGCAAGGCCCTGCGGCTGGAGGACCTCTTCCGCGATGGGTACAAGGCGATCTTCATCGGCACCGGCGTATGGCGTCCCAACACGCTGCACATCAAGGGCGAGAGCCTGGGCAACGTACACTATGCCATCAACTACCTGCAAAACCCTGACGTCTACCACCTGGGCCGCCGCCTGATCGTCATCGGCGCAGGCAACGCCGCCATGGATGTCTGCCGTACCGCCCTGCGCCACGGCACCCGCCATGTGGAGTGCTTCTCGCTGTCCAAAAAGATCACCGCCAGCGAGTACGAGGCCAGCTACGCCAAGCTGGAAGGCGTCAACTTCCACTTTAACAAAAAACCGGTGGAGATCACTGACAAGGGCGTGGTGTTCCGCGACCTGAACGAAGCCGAGGACGGCACCCTGACCGACATCCCGGACACCGAGGAACTATACCCGTCCGACAGCGTGATCGTCTCCATCAGCCAGGGTCCCTGCACCACCATCACCGAGAGCGAACACGACCTGAAAACCAACGAGCGCGGCTTGTTTGTGACCGACGAGCTGGGCCACACCAGCATGCCCGGCGTGTTTGCCAGCGGCGATGCCGTCAAGGGCGCGCGCACCGTAGTCGAGGCCGTGGCCTACAGCAAAAAGGTGGCCGAGGCCATGCACGAGTACATGCAGACCCTGCCGCCCGAGCTGCCCGACGAGTACGCCAACGTACCCATGGCCAAGTACGATGACGGCAACTGATTTTTACACATACCCATCCAGCGTGGGGCATTTTGCCCTGCGCTTTGTTTTTGCCTGACACAAATTGGAAACATAGCTGTGTTAGGGTAGGGGAAAGGAGGCGATGTTGCGTGAAATCTCGTTTTGTATTTTTATTTTTGGTTTTTACAGTTTGTATTTTATCTGGTTGTGGCGCAGGTCATAATGCGCGTATGGATGTTGATTTTTCGGCATCTGATGCCGCTCAGACAGCGGAAAGCGGCGCGGTGGTGGTTGCGGAAGATGGCGCAAGCACGCTGCACATGCTGGGTGCGGCGAACAAATACGGCTGGTATCAGGTCGGGTACGATGAAACGGATGTGTGGTACGGCACCGTGATCGATTTTGCCGAAGCCGAGGAGCGGGAGATTTCTGCCCCAGACAACCTGCCCATGAACGGCCGGGTGGGCAATTTGCAGGTTGACGATGCGCAAATCGTCTGGAGCTGGTCCGGCATGCTGACCGACACTCCGGCGCTGGTGGTGACGGATTTTGACAGAAACCAGACCGGGGCGGTCAGCTTCCCGCAGGGATGGTACCTTGCCGGTTGGGCACCCATAGCCGCCGACGAACAGTACTTATATGCCAAAGGCGGTACGGTCTCCGATGATCCCGCCCGCCTGGACGAGCGCCGCCTGCTTCGGCTGGACCCGGCCGCCGACACGGTAGAGACCGTCACGACCTGGGACGAGTACGGCGGCCAGCTGCTGGGTACCTGGGATGGCAAGCTGCTGCTCACACGGCGGGTGCCCGGCGCTGATTGCCCGGAGCCTGTGTATGCTTATTACAGTGTCGACAATTTTAACGATCTGAAGCCCTATTTAACCGAGACACTCTGCGCACTGGACCCCGCCACCGGCAGTGAGATCGTGCTGGCCGAGGGGGCGGTGTATACCTTTGGTCCGCTGCGGAAGTTAGCCGGGGATGCGCTTTGGTGGGTGGAGGGCACCCGCCTGCTGCGCCAGCCGTTGGGCACAGACGAGGTGCAGACGGTGGCTGAGCTTCCACAAGAGATGACGCTGGACAGCGTGTATGACGAGGATGTGTTTTTGCTGGCCCGCCAGGATGAGCGGCAAGTGCTGTATGTGTATCATCTGGCAGACGGCACGCTGGCCGAAAGCCCCCTGCGCTGTGCTCTCAAGTACGAGGATCATTATGTTCCCATCGTCTGCCAGGCTGCGCCAGGAATGTATTTGATTATCGAGGGCGAGACCGCCGTGACGAAAGCCCTCACCGGCACCGATGGGCGGCAATACAACATCAGTTCCCCAGTAACGCAGTATGCCCTGGCTACGCGATCGGCAATACTGGATCCCAGCGTCCCGACTACGCCAGTGCCGCCAGGCATATGGCGAAAATAGCAGCGCGGAAATCTCCCTTTCCATAAGGGAGATTTTTTATTTTGTGCGTCTTGCACAAATTTTCGCCGTGATTTTTGTCGCTTGAAAATGATTGTTTGTGGTTGATTCTGGTGGTTGTTGTGCTATAATACAATCATAATCAATCATGCAAAGTCACAAACCGCCAAGTCCAATCAGAAAGAGCATAAAAAAGGAGGCCCTCCATGCTTGCAGAAGAACGATTTTCCCAGATTCTAGCACTGCTGGCGGAAAAACGCACCGCCACCGTACAGGAACTTTGCGAGGCCCTGAACGTCAGCGAGTCCACCATCCGGCGCGACCTGCTGGAGCTGGACCGTCAGGGTCGGGTCAATAAAGTCCACGGCGGTGCCACGCTGCCAAGCAGCCAGTTCCGAGCCGACGAGCCCACGATGGAAGCCAAGGAAACACTGGCCGTCAGCCAAAAAAACACCATCGCCAAAGCCGCCGCCGCTCTTATCCAGGCCGATGATTTCGTCTACCTGGACGCCGGGTCCACCACGCTGGCCGTGGCACGGGCCGTCAGCGGCGCGGCGCTGGACGCCCACTACGTCACCAACGGCATCGCCCACGCGCGGCTGCTGGCGCAAAAAGGCTGCCGCGTCTTTGTGCCTGGCGGCCTGCTGCGCCCCCAGACCGAGGCCATCATCGGCGCGGCAGCCATGGCGGCGCTGCAGCAGTACAACTTCACCAAGGCGTTTTTGGGGGCCAACGGCATTGATCTGGTCGCCGGGTTCACCACCCCGGATCCCGAGGAAGCCGCCGTCAAGGCCTGTGCCGCCCGCCGCGCCCACGAGGTATGGTTTTTGGCCGATGACACCAAGTTCGGCAGCATCTACCCGGCCGTAATCGCCGGGCTGCAGGATGGTTCTATCCTGACCAACCGCTGCCCTGATCCCCGCTACCGCCAGCAAACGCTGGTAAAGGAGGCAGAAGCATGATCTATACCGTTACATTTAACCCCGCCATCGACTACGTCGTCCGGCTGGACAGTCCGCTGCAGGTCGCGGCCATCAACCGCGCCACCGGCGAGGATTGCGTGCTGGGCGGCAAGGGCATCAATGTATCCGGCGTGCTGGCCCAGCTGGGGGTCGAAAGTGTGGCTCTCGGCTTTATCGCAGGCGAGACCGGCGCCTGGCTGGAGCGCGGCCTGGCCGCCCAGGGCCTGCACACCGATTTCATCCACCTGCAAGAGGGGATGACACGCATCAATGTCAAGATCAAGGCCGGGCAGGAGACCGAGCTGAACGGCGCAGGTCCGAACATTCCCGAAGCCGCCATGCAGGCGCTGGAAGCCAAGCTGGACGCGCTGCAAAAAGACGACGTGCTGATTTTGGCGGGCAGCATCCCGGCCTGCCTGCCGCAGACCACCTACGAACGACTGCTGGCCCGGCTGCAGGGCCGCGGCGTGCGCGCTGTGGTAGACGCCACCCAAGACCTGCTGCTGAAGGTGCTCCCCTACGAACCGTTCCTCGTCAAGCCCAACAACCACGAGCTGGCCGAGATCGTGGGCCGCGAGCTGACCAATGATGACGAGATCGTCACCGCCGCCGCCAGCCTGCAGGCCCAGGGCGCCCACAATGTGCTGGTAAGCATGGCCGGGGACGGCGCGCTGCTGCTTGACGAAAACGGCACGGTGCATCGCATCGGCTGCCCCAAGGGCAAGGTGGTCAACAGCGTTGGCGCGGGCGACAGCATGGTAGCCGGTTTTGTGGCAGGATACCTGCGCACCAGCGATTACCGCTACGCGCTGCGCCTGGGTACCGCCTGCGGCAGTGCAACAGCGTTCAGTGTTGGGCTGGCAACGAAGGCGGATATTGAAAAGCTGCTGAGAACGATTTGATAAATAGAAGGAGACCCGCTATGCGTATTACAGAACTGTTTACTGCGCAGTCCATTGCACTGGATGAGGCCGCAGCCGATCAGGCGCAGATCATCGACCGGCTGGTGGAATTGCAGGCAACCCACGGCAACATCACCGACCGAGAAGCCTACAAAAAAGCCCTCTACGCTCGCGAAGCCGAAGCGTCCACCTACGTGGATAACGGCATCACGGTGCCCCACGCCCGCACTGCCTGTGTGACCCGCCCCAGCCTGGCCGCCATGCGTCTGTCCGCACCCGTGCAGTACAACGCCGAGGACGACGGCAAGACCGACCTGCTGTTTGCCATCGCTGCGCCGGAAAACGGCAGCCTGCACATTGACATGCTGGCCCGCATGATGCAGATGCTGATGAACGACGATTTTGTCGAAAAGCTGCGCGCCGCCAAAACGCCCGCCGAGTTCCTGGCTGCCATCGATGTCCAGGAAGACGCCCAGTTCGGCGAGGAGAGCTTCACCCAGCAGGAGATCCCCCAGCAGGGCTACCGCGTGCTGGCTGTGACCGCCTGCCCCAACGGCATCGCACACACCTACATGGCCGCCGAGGCGCTGACCAAGGCCGGTGACCGTCTGGGCCTGCCCACCAAGGTGGAGACCAACGGCTCGGACGGCGCGAAAAACGTGCTGACCGTCGAGGAGATTGCCGCCTGTGACGGCATCATCATTGCAGCGGACAAAAACGTCGAGACCACCCGCTTTGACGGTAAGCCGGTGATTTTTGCCCGTGTGGATGACGGCATCCACAAACCAGAGGAACTTATTAAAACCATCGCCCACGGCGAAGCCCCCATCTTCCACGCCAAGGGCGGCGCACCGACGGCCAACGAGGCCAGTGCCAACGACTCCGTCGGCCACACCCTCTACAAGCACCTGATGAACGGTGTCTCTCACATGCTGCCCTTCGTGGTAGGCGGCGGCATCATGATCGCGCTGGCGTTTTTGCTGGACGATTACACCATCGATCCCTCCAACTTCGGCATGAACACCCCGGTGGCGGCCTTCTTTAAAACTGTAGGCAACGCAGCGTTCAGCTACATGCTGCCCATCCTGTCGGCCTACATTGCCATGTCCATTGCTGACCGTCCCGGCCTGGCCGTGGGCTTTGCAGGTGGTGTGCTGGCTATGAACGGCACCAACTTTGCCGGGCTGGCCCAGGGCGACACCACCGGCATTTCGGGCGGCTTTTTGGCTGCGTTGCTGGCCGGTTTTGTCTCCGGCTATATCGTCGAGGGTCTCAAACGCATCACCGAAAAGCTGCCCGCCAGCCTGAACGGCATCCGCCCGATGCTGATCTACCCGCTGGGCGGCATGCTGGCCATCGGTGCCGTAATGTGCGGCATCAATCCGGTCATGGGCGTGATCAACACCGCCATGACCGATTGGCTGAACGCCATGGGCGGCACCTCCAAGGTGCTGCTGGGCGCCATCGTGGCTGGTATGATGGCGGTGGACATGGGCGGCCCCGTCAACAAAGCCTCCTACGCCTTCGGCATCGCGGCGCTGGCCTCCGGCAACTACGGCGTCATGGCCGCCGTCATGGTAGGCGGTATGGTCCCGCCGATCGCTATTGCGCTGTCCACCACCTTCTGCCCCAAAAAGTGGACCGAGGACGAGCGCCGCAACGGCATCGTCAACTACGTAATGGGTCTGTGTTTCGTCTCCGAGGGCGCTATTCCGTATGCGGCGGCTGACCCGCTGCGCGTGCTGCCCAGCTGCGTCATCGGCGCGGCACTGTCGGGTGCGCTGTCGATGACCTTCGGCTGCGCCTTGCGTGCGCCCCACGGCGGAATCTTCGTCTTCCCGGTCGTGGACCACGCGCTGCTGTACTTTGTGGCGCTGGCCATTGGCAGCGTGGTGGGCGCAGTAATTTTGAGCCTGCTGAAAAAGGACCGAACCGACGCTTGATACTATGATAGAACAGACGGCCCCCGCCGGAGATTTTCTCCCGGTGGGGGCTGTTTTGGCTTGGTTGATGTGTTTGCCGGATTTTGCAGTACGTGTCTCCCCGGCCGCAGCATGCAGGTCTGGTCGTTTGCAAACCCGCCACGGCTGTGCTATAGTAGTAACAACACACAAAATGGAGGATCGCTATGCTGCCTGTTACAACGCCGGGAGCCGAGATCGTTTTTGAGGGCACCTGCAATTTCCGCGAGCTGGGGGGCTACCGCGCTGCCGATGGCCGCCATGTGCGCCGCGGGCTGCTGTACCGCGGCTGCAGCCTGGATACGCTGCAAAGCCCCGCTGACCGTACCAAGCTGGAAAGCCTGCACCTGCGGGAGATCCTGGACCTGCGCAGCGCCGGAGAAGCCGCCCGCCAGCCCGACGCGGCCGTGTCCGGGGCGCATTACCAGCGTATCTGCGGCATGCGGTACGCCGATGGCAGCGAGATGGACTTTTCGCCCGCCGGCATCCAGCGCATTGCCGCCGAAAAGGCCGCCTACGAGGCCAAAGCCGGCCACCCCGTACACGATTTTTACTGGTTCACTGACCTGTACAAGCAGATGCCTTTCGGCAACCCGGCCTACCATGAGCTGTTCCGCCTGCTGGAGGAGCATCGCGTACCGCTGCTGTTCCACTGCACCTGCGGCAAGGACCGCACCGGCATTGCCGCTATGTTGGTACTGCTGGCGCTGGGTGTGAGCCGGGAGGATGCCATCGCCGACTACATGCTGACGAACGTTTACCGCAAAGCTATCATCGATAAATTCATGCAGGATAAACCCGCCGACCAGTACGACCTGCTGCTGCCTGTGGAGGGCGTAAGCGAATCGATGGGGGCGGGGTCCATCGACGTACTGCTGGAAAAGTACCCCAGCTATGAGGCGTATTTTGAGGCTGAATACGGCCTGACCACGGCACGCCTGGCCGCGCTGCGGGATTTTTATCTGGAATAATTATTTTGGAATCATGCGTCACCTGCGGTGATAAGAACTACACCTCCGACCAGCTGAAAAAGGGGATATGACACGTGACCATCATCGCGTTCGTGTTCTGCGCGTCGGTGTGGTCGCTGTCGATGGCCGTGCCCCAGGTATACGCGCGCATCTTTTCCGCCAGCAAGAGCAGTTGGTGCACGCAGGCGGGGCAAAAAAGTAAGGCGCAGCTGCGCTGATTTTCGGATTTTTACAGATTTTTGCAAAAAAGTTTGAAATAGCTGTTGACAAACGGTTTCCCACACGCTATAATATATGAGCGTTGAGGGCAGACGCCCACAACGATGATTGCGATGGGGATTCGCATAATGGTAGTGCAGCGGACTCTGACTCCGCCCGTGGGAGTTCGATCCTCTCATCCCCAACCACACCGCAGCAGCGCAGCTGCTGCGGTTTTTTCTTTCCGGGGTGTAGCGCAGTTGGTAGCGCGCTTGGTTCGGGACCAAGAGGCCGTGGGTTCAAATCCCGTCACTCCGACTTTTAGCCTGTGACATACATGTTGTCACAGGCTTATTTTTTGTTGTATCGAAAACAATCAGGCATATTAACGGCCACTTTTTTAAGGCAATACCGCGAAGAAACTTGACAAGCCCGCCCCAACGGCGTACATTTATACTATAATAAAATATCTATCAGGGAGGTTTTCTTATGGCGATTCGTGTTGGCATCCTGACTTCCGGCGGCGACTGCCCTGGCCTGAACGCCACCATCCGCGGTGTAGCCAAGGCGCTGTACCACCGCATGGGCAGCAAGGTCGAGATCGTAGGTATCATGAACGGCTACGACGGCCTGATCAACGGCAACTACCGCGAGATGAGCCCGGACGAGTTTTCCGGCATTTTGACCGTGGGCGGCACCATTCTGGGCACCAAGCGTACCCCCTTTAAAAAGATGCGTGTTGTCGAGGAAGACAAGGTGGACAAGGTAGCCGCCATGAAGAAGAACTACCGCGCCGCCAAGCTGGATTGTCTGCTTTGCCTGGGCGGCAACGGCACCCACAAAACCGCCAACCTGCTGAGCCAGGAGGGCCTGAACGTTATTGGCCTGCCCAAGACCATTGACAACGACATTTACGGCACCGACGTGACCTTTGGCTTCCACACCGCCGTGGACATTGCCACCGAGGTCATCGACCGCATCCACACCACTGCCGGCAGCCACAGCCGCGTGATGTGCATTGAGATCATGGGCAACAAGGCCGGCTGGCTGACGCTGTATTCCGGCATTGCGGGCGGCGCGGACATCATCCTGCTGCCCGAACTGCCCTACGACATTAAAAAGGTTGCTGCCGCAGTGGAAAACCGCGCCAAGGCAGGCAAGAACTTCTCGATTTTGGCCGTGGCCGAGGGCGCGTTCTCTCAGGAAGAGGCTAAGATGAAGCGCAAAGAGTGGACCGCTCAGCGTGCCGCCGCCGGTTATACCACCGCCACCGCCCGCATTGCCAAGCAGGTCGAAGAGCTGACCGGTGCTGAAACACGCATCTGCGTGCCCGGCCATATGCAGCGTGGCGGCAGCCCCAGCGCCTATGACCGTGTGCTGGCCACCCAGTTTGGCGCCTACGCCGCCGGGCTGGTTGCCGACGAACACTACGGTGTGACCGTTGCCATGGTGAACCGCCACGTGACCGCCAACCCGCTGGCTGACATTGCCGGTAAGACTCGCGGCGTGCCGGGAGATTGTGATATGCTCAATGTTGCCCGGGCTATGGGGATCTGCCTTGGTTAATTTGTTCGTTTATAGTTTCTCGCTTTCAAGAGGGGCCACGTTCTGGCCTCTCTTTTTTTATAAAAAATCAGCAAAGACTATTGACATTAAACCCGCGTTTAATGCTACACTGGTAGTGGAAACAACCCCAGGGAAAGGACCTGTTACCTATGGATAAATTACAAGCATTGCAAGACTATCTGCGTAAGCTGGGCAGTGTGGCGGTGGCGTTTTCCAGCGGGGTGGATTCCACCTTTTTGCTGAAAGTCGCCCACGATACGCTGGGCGACAAGGCCATCGCCGTGACAGCTAAGTCCTGCTCGTTCCCCAAGCGGGAACTGGAGGAGGCCACTGCCTTCTGCAAGGCCGAGGGCATCAGGCAAGTCATCGTTGAGTCCGAGGAGCTGAACATCGAGGGCTTCTCCCATAACCCCAAGAACCGCTGCTACCTGTGCAAGCATGAACTGTTCGAGAAAATTATCGCAGTTGCGAAAGAAAACGATTTGCAGTACGTAGCCGAAGGCTCCAACATGGACGACAACGGCGACTACCGCCCTGGCTTGCAGGCCGTGGCCGAGCTGCAGGTCAAAAGCCCGCTGCGCCACGTGGGATTGACCAAGCAGGAGATCCGCGACTACTCCCACCAGCTGGGGCTGCCCACCTGGGACAAGCAGTCCTTCGCCTGCCTGTCCTCCCGCTTTGTGTACGGCGAGGAGATCACCGCGCAAAAGCTGGGCATGGTGGACAAGGCCGAGCAGCTGCTTCTGGACCTGGGATTTCACCAGCTGCGGGTGCGCATCCACGGTACGATTGCCCGCATCGAGGTGCTGCCCGCCGAGTTTGAAAAGCTGCTGCAAAACCGTGAGCAGATCGTGGCCGAGTTTAAAAAATACGGTTTTACGTATGTTACTATGGACTTGCAGGGCTACCGCATGGGCAGCATGAACGAGACCCTGAACCTGAAAGGCTGATGCTATGGACGCAAAACAAGTGTTGGAGCAGGTGCGCAGCGGCGCGATAAGCGTCGAGGACGCCGAGCAGTTTTTCCGCCGCGCACCCTACGAGGAATTGGGCTACGCCAAGCTGGACACCCACCGCAAACTGCGGTCCGGCTTTGGCGAGGTGGTATTTTGCAGCGGCAAGGCCGACGAATTTCTGTCGAGCATTTTTGAAAAATTGGCCGCCGAAGACGGTGAGGCACTGGGCACCCGTGCCACACCCCACCAGTTTGAACTGGTCAAGGCCGTCTGCCCCAGTGCAGTGTACGATTCCATTGCCCGCATTATAAAGGTAGAAAAGCCCGGCAAGGTGCTGCGCGGCTGCGTGGCCGTCTGCACCGCCGGCACTGCCGACATCGCCGTAGCCGAGGAAGCCGCCCAGACGGCCGAGTTTTTCGGCACGAAAGTGGAGCGCATCTACGATGTGGGCGTCAGCGGGCTGCACCGCCTGCTGGGCAACCTGGAACCTATCCAGCGCGCCAACTGCATAGTGGCCGTGGCGGGCATGGAGGGGGCACTGGCCAGCGTCATCGGCGGGCTGGTGCAGAACCCGGTCATTGCTGTGCCTACCTCGGTGGGGTACGGGGCCAGCTTCGGCGGGCTTTCCGCACTGCTGACGATGATCAACTCCTGCGCCAACGGCATTGCCACCGTCAACATCGATAATGGCTACGGCGCCGGGTATCTAGCCACCCAAATCAACCGCCTGGCCCTGGGCACGAAAGAGGATTAACGTATGAACGAAAAAAAGGACGCCCTGTATCTGGAATGTTACTCCGGCATCAGCGGCGATATGGTCACGGCGGCGTTGCTGGATCTGGGCGCGGACGAGGTTGTGCTGCGCAAAGCGCTGGCCAGCCTGCCGATGGATGGGTTCAGCATCAACATCAGCCGAGTGAAAAAGGCCGGACTGGACGCCTGCGATTTTAACGTGGTACTGGACGCCGAGCACGAGAACCACGACCACGATATGGCCTACCTGTACGGCGGGGTGGAGGAGTGCGGCCACACCCACGATGTGCATGAGCACAACCATGACGAGCACGACCACCATCATGACGAGGATGGACATGAGCACCGCCATGGGCGTTGCTGCCACGACCACGAGGCTGAACATTGCCACGACCATGAACATGTCCACGAACACACTCACGGCCACCATCACCACGTACACCGCGGGCTGGCCGAGGTGCTGGACATCCTGAACAAAGCCGATCTGACCGACCGCGCCCGCGCCACGGCCGTGCGCATCTTTACCATTTTGGGCCAGGCCGAGGCAAAGGCCCACGGTGCTACGCTGGAAACCGTGCACTTTCACGAAGTCGGCGCGGTGGATTCCATCGTGGACATCACCGCTGCGGCCGTATGTCTGGACAATCTGGGCATCGAGGACGTCATCGTCCCCGTGCTGTACGAGGGCACCGGCAGCATCCGCTGTGCCCACGGCGTGCTGCCCATCCCGGTGCCCGCCGTGGTGAACATTGCCGCCGCTGAGCACCTGAACCTGCACATCACCGGCGCCAAGGGCGAGTACGTCACCCCCACCGGCGCGGCCATTGCTGCCGCCGTGCGTACCAGCGACCAGCTGCCCGCCGAATTCACCGTTTCCAAAATTGGTCTCGGCGCCGGAAAGCGGGAGCAGGAACTGCCCGGCCTGGTGCGGGCGATGCTCATCCGCCCCGCAGGCAGCGAGTATGCCGCGCAGGACGTCATCTACAAGCTGGAATCCAACATCGACGACACCACCGGCGAAGCGCTGGGCTACGTGATGGAGCGGCTGCTGGCCGCGGGTGCACGGGACGTGCAGTACAGCCCGGTCTACATGAAAAAGAACCGTCCTGCGTACCTTTTGACCGTGCTTTGCCTGGAGGAGGACATTCCCGCACTGGAAGAAATCATTTTTGCGGAGACCACCACCATCGGCATCCGCCGCGTGCGGATGGAGCGCAGCATCTTGAAGCGCCATATTTACACCATTCCCACCTCACTGGGTGATGTAGAGGTCAAAATGTGCCTGGTGCCCCATTGCAATGGGAACGAAGTTTTCGAGGATGTAGAAGAGCGCTGCTATCCCGAGTATGAGAGCATCAAGGCCATCTGCAAGCGCACGGGCCGCTCCTATCAAGATGTAACACGCCAGGTCCTGCGCGAACTGGCCGAAAATAAGGAGGACTAACCATGCATATGGCAGACGCATTATTGGCGCCGGGTGTTGCCGGAGTCATGTACGCCTGTTCGGCGGTGGCGGCGGGGCGCTCAGTGCGCAAGCTGAACCAGCAGCCCGATGACAAGGCCGTGCCTGTGATGGGCGTGATGGGTGCCTTTGTTTTTGCCGCCCAGATGATCAATTTTACCATCCCCGGCACGGGTTCCAGCGGTCATTTGTGCGGCGGCATGCTGCTGGCCGCCATCGTGGGTCCCTACGCCGCGTTTTTGACGATGATCGGCGTGCTGCTCATCCAATGCCTGCTGTTTGCCGACGGCGGCCTGATGGCGTTGGGGGCCAACATCTGGAATATGGCGTTCTACGGTTGTTTTGTGGGCGGGCTGATCTGGCGCGCCTTTACCCGCAAGGGGCTGAACCGTGCGAAAATTATCGCCGCATCGCTGATCGGCTGCATCCTTTCGTTGCAGCTGGGGGCGTTCTCGGTATCCGTAGAAACGCTGGCCTCCGGCATTACGGCGCTGCCCTTTGGTGCGTTTTTGCTGGCCATGCAGCCCATTCATCTCGCCATTGGCGCGGTGGAAGGCTGCATTACCGCCGCTGTGCTTGCGTTTTTGTACGAGGCACGCCCCAGTCTGCTGTGGCAGGGCGGCGTGGCCGCCGGGGAGAAGCAGCGCCTGACCTTACGCGGCACGCTGGGCGTGCTGGCGGGCGCGGCCGTGGTCGTCGCAGGCGGGCTTTCGCTGCTGGCATCTGCCTTCCCCGATGGGTTGGAATGGTCGCTGCAGCGTTTGACCGGCAGCACCGAACTGGAAACCACCGGCCCCGTGCAGGCGTTTTTTGCCCGTATTCAAGAATGGACGGCCCTGCTGCCGGACTACAACTTTGCAGGCTCCGACGCAGCTGCCGGAACCAGCGCGGCGGGCATCATCGGCGCGGTCGTGGTGCTGGCCGTGGTGATTTTGGGCGTAAAACTGGTAAAAAAGGCGGTGCATCGACGTGGATCGTCTGCACAGGGCCATTAAGGATGTTCACCGGCTGGACGATCTGGCCGCGCGGGATACCTGGCTGAACCGGCTGGCCCCGCTGCCCAAACTGCTGGCGGCGGTAGTGTATCTGGCAGTCACGCTGTCCTTTGGGCGATATCAGCTCACCGGCGTACTGGGTATGGGACTTTGGCCGCTGCTTTTGCTGGAGTTGGCGGACTTTACCCCCGGCGACGCCTTGCGGGCGTTTAAACCCGTGGCTGTGCTGCTAACCGTGGTGGGGCTGTGCAACCTGCCGTTCGACCGCGCCGTACTGTTGCATGCGGGGCCGATGTCCGTGACCGGGGGCATGCTCTCGCTGGGCGTGCTGCTGGCCAAGGGGCTGTTCTGCTTTCTGGCCGTGTGGGTGCTGATTGCCTCCACCGGGATGGAATCCGTCTGCGCAGCTTTACAGCAATTGCACTGTCCGCGGGTGCTCACCACCACAATTTTACTGATATACCGTTACATTGTGCTGCTTTTGCAGGAGGGCATCCGCATTGCCACCGCCTATGCGCTGCGCGCACCCGGGCAAAAGGGCATCCAGTTCCGGGCGTGGGGCTCGCTGCTGGGGCAGCTGCTACTGCGCAGCATCGACCGCGCCCAGCTGGTGTACGAGAGCATGCAGCTGCGGGGCTTTGCAGGATCTTTTCCGCCAGGGCAGAAAAAACACGGCGGTTGGCTGTTTTTGGCAGTAACGGTTTTCTACTGCGCCATTTTCCGCGCCGTGCCGGTGTTTGAGCTGGCCGGACGACTTTTGTAAAAAAGGGAACAATATTATGGCAAATTCCGAGTCTATCCTGACGATGCAGGACTTGACTTTTTGTTATGATGGCCACAGCGCCGCGCCGGTCTTGCAGGATATAAACCTGAACATTGCGTCCGGCCAGCGGGTGGGTCTTGTTGGCTGCAACGGCGTGGGCAAATCCACACTGTTAAAGCTGCTGGTGGGTATTTTGCCCATGCAGCAGGGCACGCTGGAAGTGGCGGGCCTTGCGATGCAGCGCGAAAATTTGGCATCTATCCGGCGGAAAGTGGGGTACATTTTCCAGGATTCGGACAGCCAGCTGTTCATGCCCACAGTGGCGGCGGACGTCGCCTTTGCGGCGCAGAACTACGGTTACCCGACCGAGGAAGTAGCCGCCCGCAGCCACCGCGCCTTGCAGCAGGTGCACATCGAGGATTGCGCCGACCGGCCGGTGTACCGACTGTCCGGTGGGCAGAAGAAACTTGCGTCTATCGCAGGCATCCTGACGCTGGACCCAGAGCTGATCTTGATGGACGAGCCGTCCGCCGCGCTGGACCCGAAAAACCGGCGCAACTTAATAGAAATTTTGCGGGGACTGCCCTGTGCGATGCTGATTGCCTCCCACGATCTGGATTTTATCTACGATACCTGCGACCGGGTGGTGCTGCTGTACGAAGGGCGCATTGCCGCCGACGGCCCGGCCGAGGAAATTTTGCACGACGGTGCGTTGCTGGCTGATTGCGATTTGGAACTGCCTCTGCGGTTTCAATCGATATAATGTAGTTTAAAGGAGGAAACCTTTTATGGCAAAGTCTACTGTCTATTTCACCAAGGAGATCACCCCTGAGGCCGTGTTGAAGATGTACCGCCAGCTGGGCGTGGAACTGCCCGGCAAGGTGGCCGTTAAAGTCCACAGCGGCGAGGATGGCAACCAGAACTTCCTGCGTCCCGAGTTCATGAAGCCGGTCATCGACGCCGTCCACGGCACCGTGGTCGAGTGCAACACCGCTTACGGCGGCGCCCGCAACGAGACCCCCAAGCACGTACAGCTGATGAAAAAACACGGCTGGAGCGACCTGTTCGACGTTGACATCATGGATGCCGAAGGACCTGACGTTGTCTGGCCCGTGAAGAATGGCAAGGTCCTGAGCGAGAACCTGCTGGGCAAGGACATCGAAAACTACGACAGCATGCTGGTTTTGATCCACTTCAAGGGTCACCCCATGGGCGGTTACGGCGGCGCGCTGAAGCAGCTGTCCATCGGCTGTGCTTCCAGCGCCGGCAAGGCCTACATCCACTCCGGCGGCAAGGTCAAGGATCAGGCCGTGCTGTGGGAGAACATCTGCCCGCAGGATACCTTCCTGGAGGCCATGGCCGACGCCGCCAGCACCGTGGCCGACCACTTTGCCGGCAAGATTGCCTATGTGGCCGTGATGAAGAACCTGTCCGTCGACTGTGACTGCTGCGCCGTGGCTGAGAACCCCTGCATGGGCGACATCGGCATCCTGTCCAGCCTGGACCCCGTCGCGCTGGACCGCGCCTGCCTGGACCTGGTCGAGCACAGCGCCGACCCTGGCCGTGACCACTTTATGGAGCGCGTCAACAGCCGCCACGGCGCCCACACCATCGAGGCCGCCGAGACCCTGGGCGTTGGCACCACCGAGTATGAGTTGGTGAGAGTGTAATAGCAATTCTCCAATCAGGGAGCGGGCCTGGGGTATCACTTAGATAAAGATACCACATCAATCCCACGCTGGCTTTTGCTCAACCGATACAGCCGGAGGGCTGGATAACAAGAAAAGGCGGTATGCGCCCCGTGGAGGGGGGTAGCGTACCGCCTTTTCTTGTGGGGGTTTCCAAAGGGGGCAACGCCCCCATTTGGCACACGACTTTGCGAAGC